>OJJL01000033.1_pt1 | contig 222682 bp, 142 predicted proteins | sample 1596171 | NCBI WGS metagenome assembly OJJL01 (sample SAMEA4350121, study PRJEB24818) | metagenome | biome: human; feature: gut; material: faeces | place: Denmark | collected 2013-09
GCTTTATGCACGAATCTTTCCACAAAGATGATCCGGCAAACTTTACTCGCGCCTGGTTTGCATGGCAGAATACTCTTTTTGGAGAGCTGATACTGAAATTGGTAAATGAAGGAAAGCTTGAATTATTAAATAGCCTTTAAAGAAAAAATATACCATGAAAATACCGAGGATTATAAATTATGTCTATCTGGGTGCTTTCTGCCTTTGCATGTCATGGGCAGAGGGCAACGCTCAGAATCGAGACTTCGGAGGATTGAACCGGTATGCAAAAGAAAACCGGGAACTATCACAACCCGGTAAGAAAGAACAAAGGGTTATCTTCATGGGCAACTCTATCACTGAAGGGTGGAGAAATACACATCCTAACTTCTTTAAAGACAATGGATATATAGGACGTGGTGTTAGTGGACAAAGTTCTTATCAGTTCTTATTACGTTTCCGTGAAGATGTCATCAAACTTTCTCCTATGCTGGTTGTGATTAATGCTGGAACCAATGATATAGCAGAAAATACAAGTCCTTATAATGAAGAATACACGTTTGGAAATATCATATCAATGGTTGAATTGGCAAAAGCCAATAGAATAAAGGTTATCCTGACCTCTACCTTACCTGCTGCCTCATTTAGGTGGAATCCTTCCATCAAAGACGGAGCAGATAAGATCGTTTCTCTCAATAACAGAATCAAGGAATATGCCAAAAAGAATAAAATACCCTATGTTGACTATTATCAAGCAATGGTGACAGGCAACAACAGAGCATTGAATCCGGCATACACCAAAGATGGAGTACATCCGAACTCCGAAGGATATACGATAATGGAAAGCCTAATCAAAAAAGCTATCGATAAGGCTCTATAAATAGTAACCCATAATTTACCTTAAACACAATACAGTATGAAAAAGTTCTTCTTTTTAATCATACTAATCATAACCTGTGAAGTACAGGCTCAAGAACAAGGAAAGATTATTATGTCCAATCCCTTGAATCTGAGTTATCGGTTTCAAACAGACGGTGTTTGCCGACGTGAAGCTGCTGATCCTGTTATTATCTTATTTAAAGACCAATACTATCTATTCGCATCTCATTCTTCCGGATATTGGCACTCTTCCAATCTAAGAGACTGGGATTATATCGAAACCAAAACTCTAAAAGCCGCAGAGGTATGGGCACCCGCTGTTTTCGTGTACAAAGGTGCAATATATTATTTGGGAATGGGAGAAAGCCGAATTTACAAAAGTACCAATCCAGAAACAGATGAATGGGAAGAAGTGAAATATGAATTGCGAGGATTGGGGGACCCTGCTTTTTTCCAAGACAATGACGGTCGGGTATATCTATATTATGGATGCTCAGATAATGAACCTATCAGGGGATTTGAAGTAGATCCTGAGAACAGTTTCAGAGCCATAAGTCCTGAAGTAGACCTGATACCCCATTCCTCTGATCGTTTAGGTTGGGAAGTTTTCGGTGAGAAAAATGAACAATATGATAAGAAAGGTTGGAATGAAGCTCCTTGTATCACCCGTCAAGGCGATTATTACTATTTGATGTATGCAACTCCTGGTACAGAATTTACTAGCTACTGCACAGGAGTTTACACTGCCAGAAACCCTCTAGGACCCTATACCTGTATGCCGGGTGCTCCTTTCGCCATCAAACCGGGAGGATTTATTACCGGTGCTGGTCATGGTCATCCATTTAAGGACCGTTATGGAAATAATTGGTATGTAGGTACCATGATTGTTTCTGCTAAAGAACACTTTGAACGCCGGATTGGCATATTCCCGGCCTATTATCAGGATGGATATGCCCACGCAATAACCGACTATACCGATTTTCCTTTCATTCTGCCTGAAAAAAAAGTAGACTTCAGCCGATATAATATTTCTGCTGATATGAATCTGCTTTCTTACGGAAAAAAGATGAAAGCATCTTCCTCCTTAGAATCACATACAGCTGCCATGGCGGCCGATGAAAATATTAAAACCTGGTGGTCAGCTGCTTCCGGTAAAATAGGAGAATGGCTAGAAATGGATTTAGGAACTCCAATGGAACTATCAGCCATACAAGTCAGTTTTGCCGATGAAAGTTTTCAAACTTATCGACGTGACAAAGTGATTCCTATCTATCAGTACATTATAGAGGCCTCTCTTGATGGTATAAAATGGAAGACAATAGTAGATCGTTCTCAAAACACTAAAGATCAGATTTATGAATTAGTCCTCCTTGACAAAGTTATAAAGACGCGCTTTGTTCGCATAAAAAATAAGAAAGAGTTTGCTGTTGGAAACTTTTCTATAGCAGATATGCGCTTGTTCGGTAAGGCTAAAGGCAAAACCCCACAGATTGTTACCGGATTAAACATAAACAGAGGGAAAGACAGAAGAAGAATTGCATTCTCATGGACAAAGCAACCTGTTGCCGACGGATATATTATCCGCTGGGGTATCTCTCCCGAACACATTGATAATGCGGTCATGGTACGTGGCAGTCAAGCTGAATTTGGTTTCTTCGATTGTAATATTTCATATTACATCACCATTGAAGCTTTTAATGAATCAGGAAAAGGGAAACAGAGTAATCCTATCAAAATAGATTAAGTACTAATAACTAATACAATAAAATATGAAGATTAAAAAAATTACAGTTTTATGTTTATTAGCTGCCAATTGTCTCATGGTATCTGCCCAAAAGTGGTTTACACCTGATGTAGAAAAACAGGTAAACATACTTTTGAGCCAAATGACAGTTGAAGAAAAGTTAGCCTATATAGGTGGTGTAGACTGGATGTACACTAAAAATATTGACCGTCTGGGAATTCATCGTATGAAAATGACCGATGGACCTCAAGGATTGGGTACTCATGGTAAATCAACGGCTTATCCCGCTACCATCACGTTGGCTGCAACTTGGAATGAAAACTTAGCTTATGAATATGGCAAAGCATTGGGACGTGATTGCAGGGCAAGAAACGTGAACATCTTATTAGGTCCTGCCGTAAATATTTACCGTTCAGCACTATGCGGACGTAATTTCGAGTACATGGGCGAAGATCCTTATCTAGCCTCACGCACAGCAGTGGGTTACATCAAAGGTGTACAAGACCAAGGAGTTATGGCAACTATCAAGCATTTTATTGCAAACAATTCCGACTATGACCGTGATCACATCAGTAACGATATTGATGAAAGAACTCTGAATGAAATATATTTCCCATCATTCAAAGCTGCTGTACAAGAAGCTGAAGTCGGTGCAGTAATGACTAGTTACAATTTGCTAAACGGCGTTTACACAACGGAATCTCCTTGGTTACTAAAAGATGTTTTAAGAGATCAATGGGGCTTCAATGGTGTAGTAATGTCTGACTGGGGTTCAACACACTATTGCATACCTGCTGCCAGAGGTGGTTTAGATCTTGAAATGGCAGGTGGTGAGAGAATGAATCCGAAAGATATGGCTTATTACCTAAAAACAGGTGATGTAACAATGGATATGGTTGACGAAAAAGTACGTCATATCTTACGTGTCCTAATTGCTTTTGGATTCAAAGATGGTACTCAAGCAGATAGTAATATACCCTTGGATAACCCTCAATCCACAGCAACCGCTTTGGAAGTAGCTCGTGAAGGCATGGTACTTTTGAAAAATGAAAAAAATATCCTTCCTATTAATCCGAACAAGTACAAACACATTGTAGTAACTGGAAAGAATGCCAAAGGTTATGTACATGGTGGAGGTAGCGGTGCAGTTGTTCCATTTCACTATGTAAATATGTTCGATGGTATTCAAAAAGAAGGAATCAGCCAAGGAGTTAAAGTAGAATTTCTGGATGAATTTGATTTCTTCCCCGCAATTATGTATACAGGTAATGATTTAAAGGAAGCCGGGTTCAAAGCCGAATATTTTAATAATATAGATTTCAAAGGTGCCCCTATAGTCTCGCAAGTTGAAAAGAAAATCAATTATGTTTGGAGTGGTACGGGAACAGGCCTCAACGATATGCCCAAAGAATTCTATGCAGTTAGATGGAGTGGCGTAATGTGTCCGGATAAAACTGCTGAATACGAGTTCACACTCGGTGGAGATGACGGCTATCGCATGTTTATTAATGGTGAAACAGCTATCAATGATTGGGAGGCAAGAGCCTATCACAAAACCAATATCACTAAAAAACTAGAAGCCGGAACAAAATATAAGATTACGATTGAATACTATCAGAAAGGTGGTTCAGCTAATGTAGATTTCCGTTGGAAAGTGAAAGGTGATAACACTGACTATTTTGCAGACTACCTAAAAAAGGCAGACCTGGTAGTAGCTTGCTTTGGACACAACTCTGATACGGAAGGCGAAGGACACGACCGTCCATTTGGTTTACCAGAAGAAGATAAGAAAATGCTAGCAAGTATCTTCAAGAGCCAGACTCCTGTTATAGGTATCGTAAACGCAGGTGGCAATATTGAGATGCAGGAATGGGAACCTTCCATGAATGCTCTTCTGTGGGCTTTCTATGGAGGTCAGGAAGCCGGAACAGCTGCCGGTGAGGTTTTATTCGGTAAAGTAAACCCATCTGGTAAACTGCCTATGACATTCGAAAAGAAATGGGAAGACAACCCCGCATATAACAGTTACCATGATCCCGACAGCGATAAGCATGTGAAATATACAGAAGGTATCTTCATTGGTTATCGGGGCTATGACAAACTGAAACGCGACGTTCAATATCCTTTCGGTTATGGCCTGTCTTATACTACTTTCAATTTGTCCGGTGTATCAGTATCCAAACAAAATACAAACGGCTCTGTCGAAGTGACCTGCAAGTTGACCAATAGTGGTAAGCGCGATGGTGCACAAGTGGTACAAGCATATGTAGGTAAAGTAGGAGGTACGATTGAACGCCCCGAAAAAGAACTGAAAAAGTTCGAGAAAGTATTCCTGAAAGCAGGTGAATCAAAGACAATCAAGATGACACTACCCAAAGATGCATTCACGTACTATAGCACTAATGCTAAATCATTCGTTACAGATGCCGGTACCTACAACATCATGTTAGGTTACTCTTCAAGAGATATAAAGGCAGTGAAAGCAATTCAAATACAGTAGTCCATAACTAAAAACTATAATTCCTAAAACAATGAATACTAAAAAACTATGCGCGGCACTCTTGCTTGCATCCAGTTTTCTGACCGTATCAGCACAGAAATGGTATACCCCTGATATAGACCAAAAGGTAGAGGAACTGTTAAAGCAGATGACCGTAGAAGAAAAGCTATCCTACGTAGGTGGAGTTGATTGGATGTACACAAGGAACATTGATCGTCTGGGTATCAATCGTATGAAAATGACAGATGGTCCCCAAGGATTGGGTACTCACGGTAAATCTACAGCTTATCCTGCCACAGTAATGCTGGCAGCCACTTGGAACGAAAACCTGGCTTACGAATATGGTAAGGCATTAGGTCGCGATTGTAAGGCAAGAGGCATCAATATTTTGCTAGGGCCGGCAGTGAACATCTATCGTGCAGCCATGTGTGGACGCAACTTTGAGTATATGGGCGAGGATCCCTATCTGGCAGGACGCACAGCTGTTGGCTATATCAAGGGTGTACAGGATCAAGGTGTAATGGCCACTGTGAAGCACTTCATCGCCAATAACTCCGATTATGATCGTAACAATATCAGCAACGATATTGATGAACGTACATTACACGAAATTTATCTCCCGGCTTTTAAAGCTGCGGTACAAGAAGCAGAAGTAGGTGCAGTAATGACCAGCTACAATTTGGTAAATGGCATTTGGACAACTGAAGCACCTTGGTTACTGAAAGGAGTATTGAGAGGCCAATGGGGTTTCAATGGAGTTATAATGTCTGACTGGGGTTCTACTCATCATTGCGTACCTGCTGTAAAAGGTGGCCTGGACTTAGAAATGGCTGGTGGAGAGAAAATGAATCCGAAAGATTTGGCTTATTACTTGAAAACAGGCGTTATATCTATGGATATGATTGATGAAAAAGTACGCCACATTTTGCGTGTTCTCATTGCTTTCGGATTCAAAGATGGAACCAAAGTGGATAACAGTATCCCATTGGATGATCCCGAATCAGTAGCTACTGCACTGAAAGTTGCCCAGGAAGGTATTGTATTACTCAAAAATGAGAAAAACGTTCTTCCTATCAATCCCAAAAGCACCAAACATATCGTAGTAGTTGGCAAGAATGCTAATGGTTACGTTCGTGGAGGTGGTAGTGGTAATGTAACTCCATTTCATTATGTAGGTGCCTTCGACGGTATCCGCGAAGTGGGCGAAAGCTATGGAGTAAAAGTAGAGTATGTAGATGAGATGGACTTCATGCCCGAAATCATGTACACGAATGAGAAACTTCAGGAGAAAGGACTTCATGCAGAATATTTCACCAATCAACATCTTGAAGGGAAACCGCTATTGGAGAGAACCGAACAAAAAGTAAATTATTCATGGAGTGGCGGTACTTCCATTGAAGGCATGTCCAAAGAACATTATTCTGTACGTTGGAGCGGAATTGTCCGTCCGGCAGAAACAGCTGAGTATGAATTTCTGGCAGGTGGCGATGATGGTTATCGCATGTACATCAATGATGAGTTAGTAGCTGATGAATGGAAAGTAGGTGGTTTCAGAACCTCTACAATCGCTAGAACTTTGCAAGCTGGTGTAAACTACCGGATACGCTTTGAATACTTTCAGGAAGGTGGTGGCGCTGCTGCAAGCTTCACATGGAAACGTAAAAATGAAACAAGAGATTTGTTTATTGAACACTTAAACAAAGCTGACATGATAGTTGCTTGTTTTGGACATAGCTCTGATTCGGAAGCAGAAGGTGGCGATCGTTCTTTCTTCCTTCCTGAAGCAGATTCACAACTGATAACGAGAATAGCTAAATGTAAAAAGCCCATTATAGGTGTAGTAAATGCCGGAGGAAACATTGGAATGCAAAGTTGGGAACCTTCATTAAAGGGATTACTCTGGGGATGGTATGCCGGGCAAGAAGGTGGACATGCTATTGCAGACGTGCTATTTGGTAAAGTTAATCCTTCCGGTAAACTACCAATGACTTTTGAAAAGAAATGGGAAGACAATCCTGCTTACAATAGCTATCACGATCCCGACGGTGACAAACATGTGAAATATACCGAGGGTATCTACATCGGCTATCGTGGTTACGACAAACTGGGACGTGATGTACAATACCCATTTGGTTACGGCCTTTCTTATACTTCTTTCAAGCTTTCTGATATGGTTGCCTCAGCTCCCAATGCTGATGGTACTGTGAAAGTTACCTGTAAACTGACCAATACAGGTAAACGAGATGGAGCACAAGTTATACAGGCTTATGTAGGAAGAGATAAAAGTGGTATAGTAGATCGGCCGGAAAAAGAATTGAAGAAATTCGAAAAGGTATTTTTGAAAGCAGGTGAAACAAAAACTGTTACAATGACCCTTCCAAAAGATGCTCTTACTTACTATAGCACAATTGATAAACAATTTGTCACAGATCCGGGTATCTATAATATCATGCTAGGTTTTTCTTCAAGAGATATCAAGGGACAGAAATCTATCCAAATTCACTAAATAGATAGGCTCAAAGTCTTGATTTTGAGCCTTCAAACAAGAATTAATTCAACAATAGTATTTTTTAACTCTAATAATTTTTTATGGAAACACATTTAAATGTTAAATGGGAACAGTGGTACTTGTTAGTACTGCTCCTTATCTTGGGTGTTGTCGGCTGTAAGGATGATAAGGATGAGGATAATTCTACCATCTACGATCCTTCTGTACCTGTAGAAATAACAAGCTTCACACCAGAAGCAGCTGCAGGAGGCGCTCAGTTTCTGGTTTATGGTAGTAATTTCGGAACAGACTTGAGTAAAATCAAGGTAACGGTTAATGACAAAGAAGCTGTCCTTATCAATTCTAATGGTTCATGTCTCTATTGTTTTGTACCTAAGAAAGCAGGAGTAGGTCCAGTGAAGGTTACTGTAGGTTTAAACGAATCAGCACAGGAAGCTGTAGCTGAAAAGGAGTTTGAATATGTTCCTTCTTTAGTAGTAAAAACACTGACCGGACATATTGATATAGATGGCAATAGTACGATTAAAGACGGTTCCTTTGAGGATGCACAATTCCAAGCTCCTTACTGGCTGGAGATAGATGATGAAGATAATATTTATTTATTGGAAGACCAGCAAGGATTACGTAAACTCAATATGAAAGACCGCACAGTAACTACTATATGGCGTACCGGAAGCGGAGTTAATCACCCGCGTTCTATGGCTTTCAATGCAGATCATAGTAAACTATATTTCTTTAATGACCAAGATAATAGTGATGAAGGTGTAGCTGTAGCTGTGGCAGAACGTAGCAATGATCCATCAAAAGAAGATTTCGCTTCATGGGTAACAGTAGCCCGTATGAAGAGTTGTTGTGGAGGAGACGTTCACCCTGAAACAAGCGATTTATTCTTCAATCGTTGGAATGGTGGTGAATATTATAAATGGGATTTTGATAGAAAAGACAAAGACCAGATATTCCGTTTGGATAATGGTTTCAACTCCGGATTAATGTTTGCTCCGAGTGGTAAATTTGCCTACATTGTAAGTATGGGACACCATTGTATCTACAGAGCTAACTTTGATTATGCAACAGGTCGTTTAATGCAACCTTATATTTTATGTGGAAGCAAGGGTAAAAAGGGATATGTTGACGGTCCTGGTAGCAAAGCCATGTTTGACGAACCTCAGCAAGGATGTTTTGATGATGATGACAATTTCTATGTTTGTGATCAGAGTAATAACCTGATTCGCAAAGTAGAACCTAGTGGGCAAGTCACAACTTTTGCCGGACGCCAATATGAATGGGGTTGGGCTGACGGTGATTTAAGAAAAGAAGCCAGATTCGACCGTCCCCACGGCATTGCTTACAATAAACATACCGGTGAATTTTACATTGCGGACAAGAATAATAAGAGAATCCGCATCATCACAAAGGAATAATATTAATGAGAAACATACTATATTATGAAAAAGTATTTATTAATGTGGGTGCTACTTTTGGGATGCCTCTCTACGATATGGGCACAAAAGAATGTATCTGAAATAACCGGAACGGTTCTTGATGAAAATAAAGAACCACTGATTGGAGTAAACATCGTCATAAAAGATAACCCGGGATTGGGTACCATTACTAACGTAGACGGCCAGTTTCGCATCAAAGCTACTGCCTATCAAGTATTGGTCTTTTCTTACATTGGTTATGACAAAATGGAAGTACCTATTGCCGGTAACAAGGTAATCAATATACAAATGAAACCGTCTAGCAATAGCGTATTGGACGAAGTAACAATTACCGGTACAGGTGTACAGAAGAAAGCTACTATTACTGGTGCCATCACAACAGTAGACATAAATACGTTGAAAAGTTCCGGTAGCGCTTCAACAAGCATCACTAATGCATTGGCAGGTAATGTAGCTGGTATCATTGGTATGCAGACATCAGGTGAACCAGGCAAGGTTTCCGAATTTTGGATTCGTGGTATTTCTACCTTCGGTGCCAATGCAAAAGCTTTGATATTAGTCGATGGATTTGAACGTTCTATGGATGAATTAAATATTGAAGATATTGAATCATTCTCCGTACTGAAAGATGCTTCTGCAACTGCTATTTACGGTTCACGCGGTGCAAATGGTGTAGTATTAATTACTACCAAACGCGGTAAAGAAGGCAAAGTAAATATTGATGTGAAAGTAGAAGGTGGTTATAACACCCGTACCCGTACTCCCGAATTTGTAGATGGGTATACATACGCTTCTTTATTAAATGAAGCAAGAATTACTCGTAATCTAGAACCACGTTACACTCCTACGGAAATGGGAATCTTACGTCAGGGCTTAGACCCGGACCTTTATCCCAATGTAGATTGGAAAGACGCATTGTTGAGAGACGGTGCTTGGTCCGAACGTGCTACAATCAATGTCAGCGGTGGTGGATCTACCGCCCGCTATTATGTATCTATAGGTTATCTGAACCAAGAAGGTATGTATAATACGGATAATAGTTTAAAGGAGGATTACAACACTAACGCCAATCTTTCCCGCTGGACCTATCGTATGAATGCAGATTTGAATGTAACTCCCACTACATTAGTCAGCGTTGGCATTGGAGGATCTTTAGATTTGCAGAATATGCCAGGTATGAACAATGACCAAATCTGGGAGTCTATCGTAGGACAAAATCCGATAAGCATTCCTTTTTTGTATTCAGATGGTAAAATTCCGACTTATGGAATGGACAACCGCATCAATCCGTGGGTCATGTCTACCCAAACCGGTTATCAGGAAAATTGGTTAAACAAAATTCAGACAAACATCACTCTGGAACAAAAGCTGGACTTTATTACTAAAGGGCTAAAATTCGTTGGCCGTTATGGCTTTGATACAGAAAACAAGAATAAGAATAACAGAACCAAACGCCCCGAATTATGGCAAGCAGAGAATCGTCGTGATGAAAATGGTAAATTAGTGATGAAGCGTGTAGGAGAAGAGCAATTGATGACACAATACAGTGAAGCCGATGGATACCGTAACGAAAACCTAGAAGCAGAGCTGCACTACAATCGTTTATTTGCCAAGAAGCATGATGTTGGTGCTACATTGAAATATTTCCAGTACCAAAAAGTAAAAACCGCTAATGTAGGTGATGATATCATGAAAGCTATTGCCAGACGTTCGATGGGTGTCTCCGGTCGCGTAACCTATGCTTACGACTACCGCTACTTTGCAGAATTTAACTTCGGTTATACCGGTTCTGAGAATTTCATGAGTGGTCATCAGTTTGGTTTTTTCCCAGCTATATCCGCTGGTTGGAATATTGCTGAAGAGAAATTTATTAAAAACCGCTTTAAATGGCTGGAGATGCTTAAAATCCGCTATTCTTATGGCGAGGTAGGTAATGACCGACTTGATAAGGATGAGTGGGTAAACCGTTTCCCTTATTTATATACATTTGGTTCCACAAATGGCTGGGATTATGGCGATAATAACAATTCATATCCTTTTCCTGGATACCACTATTCTCAAATTTCCTCTCCAAACTTAGGATGGGAGATTGCCAAGAAGCATAATTTAGGTTTAGACTTGTCTATCTATAGTGGAAAGTTCACAGCAACTGTAGATATTTATCAGGATACTCGCGAACAGATTTATATGAAGCGTCAGTATTTGCCACAAATCGTCGGTGTCACTAGCCAGCCATGGGCTAATGTAGGCAAAATGCGCTCAAAAGGTATTGACGGAAACTTCATGTTCCATGAGAAAATAGGTCAAGTAGACTTTACTGTACGCGGTAATATGACCTATACTAAAAATGAAGTTTTAGAATATGATGAACAAATGAATTCCTATCCCTATCAGATGACGGAAGGCTTCCGCTTCGAACAGGCGCGAGGTCTGATAGCATTGGGGTTATTCAAAGATTACGATGATATTCGTAACAGTCCCAAACAAGAATTTGGGGATTATATGCCTGGTGATATCAAATACAAGGATGTGAATGGAGACGGCGTTATTAACAATTTAGATATGGCTCCTATCGGTGCCTCCGATAAACCAAGTTTAATCTACGGTTTGGGATTCTCAGCCAATTGGAAAGGGCTTGATTTCAATATCCACTTCCAGGGAGCGGGCAAGTCTTCTTATTTCATCAACGGTTCCAGCATTTATGCATTTAAGGATGGTGAATGGGGCAATATTCTTACAGATATGGCAAAATCGGGTAATCGTTGGATTTCCAGTGAAATATCCGGTACCTCTGAAACCGAAAACCCCAATGCCAAATATCCACGTCTAAGCTATGGCGGTAACAACAATAACTATCGGAACTCCTCCTACTGGTTGAGAGACGGCTCTTATCTACGCCTCAAAACTTTAGAAATAGGTTACTCACTGCCGCAAAAGTGGGTAAACAAAATGCGCATGACAAAAGCACGTTTCTATATCTTAGGAAACAACCTAGCTGTTTGGGATTCTTTGAAACTTTGGGACCCAGAATTAGCAAGTGGCGATGGCATGAAATATCCGTTGTCAAAGACATATACTTTAGGATTGAATGTAACCTTCTAAAAATTGATTTTCATGAAAACAAAGAATATTTTTCTAACAGTTGCACTTGGAATAGGCGCCTTTGCTTTCTCTTCTTGTAGCGACTATTTGAATGTAGACCGTTATTTCAATGACCGAATGACGGAAGAAAAACTTTTTGAAGACAAAAAGTACTCTGAAGAATGGCTAGCTGGTGTATATTCACACCTATTAGGTTGTAATGACGATGTATGCAGCAAAGGAAATACTCCTCATAACTTCTCTGACGACATGTATTTTGGTGATCGTAGCGGCTTATATCGCAGTTTGAAATATGGATTATATAATGAAAGTTCTTACCAATTTTCGTGGAGAGAATGCTATATTGGTATCCGCGATGCTTCTACTTTTATCCGAAATATCCATGTGAACAAAGATTTCTCTCCAAAAGAGATTGCCGATTATAGAGGCCAAGCCCGCTTCCTTCGCGCCTATTACTATTGGTTGCTGTTACGTAAATATGGTCCAATACCTTTGCTCCCTAATGATGGAGAGATGGACTATACCGCAGAATATGGGGATTTAGCAATACCTCGTAACAGCTATGATGAATGTGCTAACTACATTGCCGAAGAAATGGCTATAGCCGCAGGTGAACTAGAGACGACCCGCACGAATAGTGATATTAACCGTGCTACACGAGGAGCCGCCTTAGCGCTACGTGCCAAAGTTTTACTTTATGCTGCCAGTCCATTAGCAAATGGAAATACAGAAATGGCGGATTTAACAGATGACAAAGGCAACTCTCTAATTTCTCAAGAATACGATGAGTCAAAATGGGCAAGAGCTGCTGCTGCCGCAAAAGATGTAATGGATTTAGATATCTACCAACTCTATGTGGCTAACCGACGTTACAATAATGACGGAGGCCAAGCTTATCCCGAAACTATCATGCCTCCCATCACAAATGAAAACCGCGAATATTCAGAAAACGAATGGCCTAACGGATGGAAAAATATCGATCCCTTCGAATCTTACCGTTCTATTTTTAATGGTGATGTACAACCTAAAGCCAATCCGGAACTGATCTTCACCCGTGGTGTAAATACCAGAAAAGAAGGTGAAATTAGCGACATGGGACTAGAAGATATACAAGTTATGGTACAGCACCAAATGCCCTTCCAAATGGGTGGGTACAATTGCCACGGAATAACTCTAAAGCAATGTGATGCTTACTATATGAGCGATGGGAGCGATGTTCCAGGTAAAGATGATTGTCTGGGACGTGGTGACGGTAGTTCACGCGTAACTGGATTTGTAACTGAAGAAAACAAAGACCAATACAAACCACTTCCTGTCGGGGTATCTCTGCAATATGCTAATCGCGAACCTCGTTTTTACGCTTCTGTTGCTTACAATGGCAGCGTTTGGGAAATGACTACTTCGTATGATGAAGATAAACGTTTCTATCGGGCATGGTACTATCATGGCTCAGAAAATGGCAAGTTAGCTCAATCACCCGACCTTTATTTGCGTACAGGTATTGGTGTAAAGAAGTTCTATAACCCTCAGGATTCTTATCAAAATGGTGGCCGCATCATTCACAAAACAGAACCAGCTATTCGTTATGCCGAAGTTTTACTTATTTATGCTGAAGCATTAAATGAGCTTTCAAGTAGTTACGAAATCTCATCTTGGGATGGTTCCAAAACCTATACCATTAAGCGTGACGAAGCAGAAATGGCAAAAGGAATTGAGCCTATCCGTATTCGTGCCGGTGTCCCCAACTATAAAGCAGAGGTATATAACAACAAAGATTTGTTCCGTAAAGCATTGAAACGCGAACGCCAGATAGAGTTATTTGCCGAAGGACATCGCTATTATGACCTCCGTCGCTGGAAAGATGCTCCGGAAGAAGAGGCAACCATGATGTATGGCTGCAACACCAATATCGGAGAAAACAACAGAGATCTTTTCTATATACCGACCGTAATCCCTTCTATGCCTTCGGTATTTACCAAGAAGATGTATTTTTGGCCTATCTCTCATGATGAATTAAAGAAAAATAGCCGACTGACACAGAACCCAGGCTGGACCTATTATGATTAACATTAAAGGAATACTTTTATGAAAACAATATATCGTATATTATGCACCGTAGTGGTGGTTTTCGCTTGTTATGCATGCAACAATGAGTGGGAAGATGAATTGTACAAGCAAACCGTATCATTCGGAAAAAACGGTGTAGCTGATATCTATGTGAAATATAAACCGAATGGAAAAACATCCTATCAGGTACCAGTCGTATTAAGTGGCACCACTATGAACGACGGTAATATCACAGTGAATGTAGCATTGGATGTAGATACACTAACCGATTTGAATTTTGAACGCTTCAGATATCGGGAAGACCTGTACTACAAATTATTGGATGAAACATACTATGACTTGCCTTCCACTCAAGTAACATTACAGAAGGGCACCAGTGTAGGGCTGCTTGACATTGATTTCTCATTAGGTGGAATCAACATGACAGAGAAATACATCCTCCCTCTGACTATTGCAGAAGGTGATGGTTATCAAGTCAACTACCGCAAACACTACCGCAAAGCATTATTGAATGTTATTCCCTTCAATAATTTTTCAGGTAGTTATTCTGCTAGTGCCGGATTAATTTATCAAAGGGACAAAGAAGAAAACCAGCAAACCCCGATGACTATGGATACCCGTACAGCTTTCGTAGTTGACGATAATACAATTTTCTTCTATGCAGGTGTAACTGAAGAAGAACTAGAAAACCGCGAACTGTATAAAGTCACAGCTCATTTTGAAGATGATGGAATTTTGACATTAGATGCTCCCCATAAAGATAAGATAGGCTTTAACTTCATTTCCGGTGGTTATGTGATCAGCGAAGAAATGGATGCCTTGCAGCCATATCTGAAGCATCGTTATATCAAACTGGACATGGAATATGAATACAATGAGCTGATTACGGATGACCTTTATATCCCGTATCGTTTCAAAGGTTCGTTAACTATGGAACGTAAGATTAATACAACAATCCCAGACGAAGACCAAGCTATTATCTGGTAAAATACAATAAATCAGCCCTAAATGAACCTGTGTATAAAGCAATACACAGGCTCATTTAATAAATAAAATCTATTATGAAAAACTGTTATTTATCATTAATACTTATCGCCTTTTTATCTTCTTGCAGTAATAGTTTATTTCAGAATGAAGATAGTTCTTTATTAGCATTGGAAGAAAATACTATAATGGATAGAAGTTCCTTAGATATCCTTAATAAAGATTCTATCGCAGTTATGAATAATATGTATGATGCAATGGATACAATACTTTATCCTATGGTATCTTTTAGCATAGAACGTATAAGTGAGGGTAAGTTGATTATAAATGTTCCCAGATTAGATAAAAAATATGTCTATAATAATGGAAAATACCCAGACCTACCTGAGACTAATGTAACAATTAATACAGGTTGTTTCCTACAATATAGGTTACATGATAAAACGATAGGTGGCCCTGAAAATCCATGGTATTACTATAATCCGGATTCAATACATGCTACAATCCCTTATTACGTAGAAGTTCCATTTTATCATCCAGATGACTCTCGGTTACTTCGATTATATCTTAATCCTGCAAGTTTTCCACAAGCTCCTTTTGATCTTCGAGGAAGATTATATGGCATTACATCATTTGGAACAAAGCAAGTAAAAACAATGACAGAATGGTGGCCAAGTAATGGAAGCTATATTGAATTTAGAAACAACTTTAATGGTTTTATAGAGAATAATCAAGATAGTGAAGACAGCCGTCAGCAAGTGAATGTTGTTGCTGAAATGGTATTAAATGTCACCATAGACTTGGACGCGAATCACAGTGGGACTTATAAGTGTCAGTTTGGCAGTCAAACTAAATATCTGCAATATACAAAGGGATATAATTGTCTCACTTGTTCTTTCTCTGAAAGGAAAACAGTTAAGGCCTATTTAAATTCAACATTTACTATAACTATGGGCTTTGGAGGAAAAGACTATAATTTCATTTTTTATGTTCTACCTGGGTATAGAGGTGATGTGCTGACTTCTTTTAATGATGCATATTTGCATATGAAATTTAGTTAAATAATTCATTGAATTGATATTATTATGAGATATAAACAATCCATATTTTCTTTTTTGTTAATAGTTTTGTGTATCACTGCACAAGCGAGCGACCTCTATCGTCCCAGCCGAAATACAGAATTACGTTTACCTTCTGTCCCCTTAATCGTATCAGACCCCAATTTTTCTATTTGGTCTCCCTGCGATAAACTGATGGATGGAACAACTCTGCACTGGACCGATGCACCCAAATCATTGATAGGTGCATTGCGTGTAGATGGTAAAAGTTACCGTTTTCTGGGAAAAGAGAAACTGGATCTGCAAGCCATAGCACCAATAACCGACACAGAAATCTGGGAAGGCACTTTTTTAAGAAAAAAGCCAGCCGATAATTGGATATCTTTGGATTTCGACGACAAAGAATGGAAACATGGAAAAGCCGCTTTCGGAAGCCGTGATCTCCCACGTGTCCATACAGAATGGAGCGAACAGAATAGCGACATTTATGTACGACGTACATTTGATATAAACGAATTGGAATCTGAAAGAGATTTTTACATCATTTACTCCCACGATGATGTATTTGAACTTTACTTGAACGGGGAAAAACTTGTTACTACAGGCGAAGAGTGGAAAAACAATGTATACCTAAAACTTACAGATGAAGCAAAAAAGAAACTCCGCAAGGGAAAGAACGTTATAGCAGCCCACTGCCACAACACAACCGGAGGCGCTTATGTCGATTTCGGACTCTATTGTGAAAAGAAAGATGCTGTAAAATTTGCAGCAGAAGCGGTACAAACTTCAGTAGATGTACTGGCAACTTCAACTTATTATACTTTCACATGCGGTCCGGTGGAACTGGATGTTGTATTCACAGCACCGCAACTGATTGATGATCTGGATTTATTGTCTACTCCTATAAATTACATTTCTTACCATGTCCGATCATTAGACAAAAAGGCACACGACGTGCAACTTTACTTTGAAACTACCCCGGAATTGGCTGTCAATGAAAACACACAGCCCACATCCGCCAAGATATTTTCTAAAAACGGTATCCGCTATATAGAAGCTGGAACCATAGATCAGCCTGTATGCCATCATAAGGGTGATGGAATCTGCATTGACTGGGGGTATGCTTACTTAGCCACTCCCAGTAGAACAGGAACAGAAATCGGTTTAGGCGATTATTATGAAATGAAGCGGTCTTTCATACAAAACGGAAAAAGTGGACTTTCCACACTCAACTGGTGGGCAAAATGTGCCGAAGAACAACCTGCCATGACATTCGTACACAACCTGGGTGCAGTAGATAAAACCGGAAATACCGGATTCCTAATGTTAGGATATGATGATATCTACTCCATAGAATATATGTATGAAAGATATATGGGGTATTGGAAACATGAAGGCAAAGTGTCTATCTTCGATGCATTTGAGAAATTAAGAGATAATTACCTACAGATTATGCAACGTTGCCGTATGCAAGATGAAACTATTTATGATGATGCCCTGAAAGCTGGTGGCAAACAATACGCTGAGATCTGCTCCGCAGCTTATCGCCAAGCTATATCCGCTCACAAGCTATTCACCGACAAATACGGAAACTTACTATTTTTCTCCAAAGAAAATAACAGTGGCGGATTTATCAATACAGTAGATGTAACTTATCCCTCCACTCCACTCTTTTTGACTTACAATATAGACCTGGTGAAAGGCATGATGACCAGTATCTTCGACTATAATGCCAGCAAACGCTGGACTAAACCCTATCCGGCACACGATTTAGGGGTATATCCGATAGCAAACGGACAGATATATGGCGCTGACATGCCGGTAGAAGAAAGTGGTAACATGGTTATTCTTTCCGCAACCATTGCCATGATAGAAGGAAATGCCAACTATGCCAAGAAATACTGGGATTTGCTGACTATCTGGACTAACTACCTGGTGGAGAATGGACTCGATCCAGAGAATCAACTCTGTACAGACGACTTTGCCGGTCACTGGGCACATAATGCTAACCTGTCGCTGAAAGCCATAATGGGTATCACCGGTTACAGTGAAATGGCACGCATGTTGGGCATGAATGATGTAGCAGACAAATACATAACCATTGCCAAAGATATGGCCTGCAAATGGGAAAGCATGGCCCGCGAGGGTGATCACTACCGTCTAGCCTTCGACCGTAAAGACACCTGGAGCCAAAAGTACAACATGATTTGGGATAAAATGTGGCAGACAAACCTGTTTCCGGATGAAATCGCCAAAAAGGAAATAGCTTACTACCTGACCAAACAGAATACGTATGGCTTGCCACTCGATTCACGCAACACTTATAGTAAATCGGATTGGATTCTCTGGAGTGCCTCTATGTCAGCCAATCAAACGGAATTTGAAAAGTTCGTAAGCCCATTGTACAAGTACATCAATGAGACCGTATCACGAGTTCCTATGAGTGACTATTTTTATACGGATAGTGGCAAAATGGTAGGCTTCAAAGCCCGTTCAGTGGTTGGTGGATACTGGATAAAAGTTTTAATGGATAAAATACACAGTAGCAAATAGAATAAATATGAATATATCTACTATCAAGAAAGCATTTTACCTATTGGTAGGAATCGGATTCGGCTGCACTCTACAAGCTGTCGAACCTCAAAAAGACGTAACGGATAACTACAGAAATAACCGCTATCCGCTACTTCAAAAGCCATTAATAGAACTTCCCTTGGGCAGTATCAAGCCCCAAGGTTGGTTAAGAGAGATGCTAATCCGGCAAAAGAATGGTGCCACCGGACAGATGGACACCCTCTATCCTTTAGTCATGGGCGAACGCAATGGTTGGCTAGGAGGTGATGGTGACCAATGGGAACGTGGTCCTTATTGGATTGACGGCTTATTGCCTCTTGCCTATATCCTGGATGATAAAGAACTGAAAGCTAAGGTGCAGCCTTGGATAGAATGGGCTTTGCAAAGCCAACGCGAAGACGGCTTTTTTGGTCCGGCAAAAGACTATCCGGGTGAACCGGGATTACAGCGTGATAATTCACATGATTGGTGGCCACGTATGGTAATGTTGAAAATCTTACAACAATACTATTCGGCAACCAACGATGAGAGAATCATCACCTTTATGACCAAATACTTCCGTTATCAACTAAATACCTTACCACAGAAACCCCTAGGACACTGGAGTTTTTGGGCTGAATTCCGTGCCTGCGATAACCTGCAGGCTGTATATTGGCTGTATAATCTCACAGGGGAGGCTTTCTTACTCGAATTAGGGCATCTATTGCACCAACAGAGTTACAGCTTTGTTGATATGGTAAACCGAGGGGATTTGCGCCGCATCTGTACAATACACTGTGTAAATCTGGCACAAGGTATCAAAGAACCGATCATTTATTATCAGCAAGACACCAATCCTAAATACATTGATGCTGTAAAAAGAGGGTTTCAGGATATCCGTCAATTTCACGGACAGCCACAAGGAATGTATGGTGGAGATGAAGCATTACATGGAAACAACCCTACACAGGGTTCTGAATTATGCGCCGCTGTAGAATTGATGTACTCCCTTGAAAAGATGGTAGAAATTACAGGAGATATTGATTTTGCCGATCACCTGGAACGCATAGCCTTCAATGCTCTGCCTACCCAGATATCAGACGACTTCATGACTAAGCAATACTTCCAGCAACCCAACCAGATTATGGTAACTCGTCACCGCCGTAATTTCGATCAGGATCATGAAGGTACGGATATTACTTTCGGCACATTGACCGGCTATCCTTGCTGTTTTTCAAATATGCATCAAGGCTGGCCAAAATTCACACAGCATTTATGGTATGCAACGCCCGATAATGGTATTGCCGCCTTTACCTATTCTCCATCAGAAGTCACAGCTAAAGTAGGTAACAATGTATCGGTCGTAATTAGTGAAGATACCTATTATCCTATGGATAACCGTATATCCTTCACTATTAAAGAAGTGAAGAACAAAACCAAACAAGTCGAATTCCCGCTACACTTACGCATTCCGAAATGGTGCAAACGTGCTGAGATAATAGTAAATGGCAAGGCAGAACAATACATTGAAGGAGGGCGGATCGCTGTTATCAATCGTATATGGAAGCGAAATGACAATGTAGAATTACACTTACCCATGGAAGTTTCTACCAGTACATGGTACGAGAATGCTGTGACTATTGAAAGAGGCCCATTAGTATATGCTCTTAAAATAAAGGAAAACTGGAAAAAAGAAAATCTCAATAATAGCTGGTATGGCCCCCATTATTATCAAGTTACTTCATCCGAACCTTGGAATTATGGGTTGGTGGACTTTGATCGCAGCCAAGTGAATAAAATAGCACAAGTTAGTATTGATAGCCAAAAACAGCAATCAATATTCCCCTGGAATCAAGAGAATGCACCGATTGAAATCAAGATGAAAGCCCGCCTTATTCCCACATGGACAGTTTACAATGAAATGGCAGGGCCTCAACCTTTCTCCTTCTGCAACGGTGCTGAAGGAGAAGAACAGGAAATCACATTAATACCTTATGGTTGTACCACCCTACGTATCTCTGAATTCCCCATTGTTGGAAAATAATTTAGTTAACAATATCACTAAAATCAATAACAATATGAATTTTAATCATCTGAAAACAGCAATGATCTGCCTACTGGCAGTATGCATCCAGATCACTCATGCCGGCACACAGCAAGTGAATATCGAGCGCTCTTTCATGGTTGGAGACGGTATTGCTCAATTCATACCTACAGGGTATGATGCAAAGAAAATTCCATCATTTGCCCTACAAAGTGAACCACGTAAAAAAGGCGAACTGGCATCAAACTGGACACTAATGCCGGAATTCTTCTTGAATGATGGAAAAGCAGGAGCTTCTCTGGCAGTACCTGAAGGCACAAGCCTTTATGGAGGTGGTGAAGTTACCGGTACGCTACTGAGAAACGGCAAAACGATTAAATTATGGAACACAGATTCAGGAGCCTATGGAGTAGATGGCGGTAAACGCCTGTATCAATCACATCCTTGGATTATGGGTGTACGCAAAGACGGCACTTCTTTTGGTATTCTATTTGATACTACCTGGAAAGCCGAACTCTCCAGTATGGATGACAAGATAGAGTTAAGAAGTGAAGGTGAATTATTCCGTGTCTTCATCATTGACAGAGAGTCTCCCCAAGCTGTTGTAAAAGGTCTGTCAGAGCTCATTGGAACCATGCCAATGATTCCCCGGTGGGCAATGGGTTATCAGCAATGCCGATTCTCCTATTCACCAGATAGCCGCGTACTTGAAATTGCCGATAACTTCCGTGAAAGACGTATCCCCTGTGATGTTATATGGATGGATATTGACTACATGGACGGATATCGCATCTTCACTTTTAACCCGAAAGGTTTCCCAAATCCAAAGAAATTAAATCAAGATTTACATTTGCGTGGTTTCCACAGTGCCTGGATGATCGACCCGGGAGCAAAAGTTGATCCCGATTATTTTGTTTACAAATCAGGAACAGAAAATGATGTATGGGTAAAAACTGCAGATGGAAAGGAGTATAATGGAGATGCATGGCCCGGTTCCGCAGCTTTTCCGGACTTTACATGCCCCAAAGTATCTAAATGGTGGAGTGGCCTATATAAGGATTTCCTTGCACAAGGAGTAGACGGTGTATGGAATGATGTGAACGAACCTCAAATTAGTAATACTCCCACTGGAACCATGCCTGAAGACAATTTTCACCGGGGTGGTGGCAATTTACCTGCCGGTAGTCACCTGCAATATCACAATGTGTACGGTTTTCTGATGGTAAAAGCATCCAGAGCCGGAATAGAGGCTGTACGGCCCGAAAAACGCCCGTTTATTCTGACTCGTTCTAACTTTTTGGGAGGACAACGCTATGCAGCAACTTGGACCGGGGATAACGGCTCCTCATGGGAACATCTGAAAATGTCCATTCCTATGTCTATCACGCTGGGATTATCCGGACAGCCCTTTAGCGGTGCAGATATAGGTGGGTTCCTGTTCAATGCGGACGCAGACTTGTGGGGACACTGGATTGGTCTAGGCGCTTTCTACCCGTTCTCCCGCGCTCACGCCTGTGCCGGAACCAATGATAAAGAGCCTTGGGCATTTGGTAAAGAAGTAGAAGATGCGGCACGTACAGCATTGGAACGCAGATACATGCTATTACCTTACCTCTATACTTTATTACAGGAAGCCTCTGAAACCGGCATGCCTATCATGCAACCAGCTTTCTTCGCCGATCCTAAGGATTTATCCTTGCGTGGAGAGGAGAAAGTATTCTTGCTTGGTAGCGATCTACTGGTTATACCTTCCTGGGCTGAACAAGCAGCACTGCCTAAAGGTATTTGGGAAGAGTTCTCCTTATTCCCCGGAGACAATAAAGATAAATATCAGTCAAAACTCAAAATACGTGGAGGAGCCATTATTCCTACAGGGAAGATCATACAGAACACTACTGAGAAATCACTAGACCCGCTCACACTACTGGTTTGTCTGGACGAACAGGGCAAAGCAAGTGGTAGTATGTACTGGGATGAAGGAGAAGGATGGTCTTTCAAGAAAGGAAACTACAGTTTGCAACAGTTCACTGCCGAAAAGGGAGCAAATAACAAGGTAATTGTGAAGTTAGCAGGAAAAACAGGCAAGTACCAGACAGAAAACAAGGACATGGCCATTGTAAAAGTAGTTACCAAACAAGGTATACGTCAAGGAAGTGGAAACCTCACAGAGGGAATTGAAATTCAACTATAAATATATAATTCAAGTATCGCATGTCTCCAATGTGCGATACTTGAACTAATAATATCTGATGCTCCAATGAATACTCAGACAATTTATCTCGCCTCAAAGCCGCATTATGAAATCCTGGATGGATTGCGTGGAGTGGCAGCTGTTATGGTCGTAGCCTTCCATCTTCTTGAAGCACATTCGGGGGGCAACCATCTCGCACAAATCATTAATCACGGCTATCTTGCCGTTGACTTCTTCTTTATGCTTTCGGGCTTTGTAATCGGTTATGCCTATGATGACCGTTGGAACCGGATGAGTATCGGCACTTTCTTCAAACGTCGTGTCATCCGCCTGCATCCTATGGTAATTATGGGCAGCATTATCGGCGCCCTTTTCTTTTTCTTACAGAAATCCCCCTGTTTTCCCAATATAGATAACGTATCGGTAGGAACAGTCCTGATAATCATGCTCTATGGCTGTACGTTGCTTCCCCTTCCTTTGAAGTGGGACATTCGCGGGTGGACGGAAATGCACCCGTTGAACGGGCCGGCATGGTCGCTCTATTATGAATATATCGGCAATATCCTGTACGCACTGTTTGTCCGTAAGTTCAACAAGGTTGCCTTGTCCATCCTTGTTTTTCTGGCAGCTTGTGCCACTTTGCATCTCTGTCTTACGGCGCCCAATGGTGATATCGTGGGCGGATGGGCATTGAATTGGGAACAGCAGTATGTGGGCTTTGTCCGTTTGCTCTATCCGTTCTTTGCAGGTTTGCTGCTTTCACGTCTGGGCTGGCTCATACGGGTAAAGAAACGTGCATTCTGGTGGTGTAGCCTGATGATTGTAATAGTTCTTTCCGTTCCCCGTATTGGCGGTGAAGATGGCTTCTGGATGAACGGACTCTACGAGGCACTTTGCATTATCTTTATCTTCCCAGTCATTGTTTCGATGGGAGCCGGTGGCAAAGTAACGGGAAAACGCTCTGTAGGTATCTGTAAGTTCCTGGGCGATATCTCATATCCCGTTTATATCACTCATTATCCGCTGATATACACATATACAGCCTGGGCATGCAATAATAATGCGACCATCACCGAAGGTCTTCCTTATATGATACTGACCTTTGTCGGAGCTTTCGTTCTTGCTTATGCCTGCCTGAAGCTCTATGACGAACCGGTACGCAAATGGCTGACCAATCGCTTTCTAAAAGGAGCACGTAAGATCAAGTAAATAAATTCAGCTTCATATAGCTTTCATAATCCTATCTCCCTTATTTATCGACCTTTACGCTGAAAGCATCCCTTTAGGGGATACTTTCAGCTTTCAGCCGTCACCACAACTGCAGAAACATTCTTCAGTCTCATTACCTCCTTACCACTTGATACACATTTCCATACTCTGTGTGCCGACGCACCACCCCCGCTTTCAGCAGCACTTGGCCGAAGCGCATAGGATTGACGCTGCGCATGGCAGCGGAATTCTTTTGTTGAAGTTCCCTGAAAATCTGGGCAGCCGTAAGACCGATACACTTCTCACCGAAATTCGCCACACGAAAATAACTATGAAAAACATCCTCTGCGGGACAAACACGGTAGAACGCCTCATTCTGCACCTGCAACACCTGCTCCTCTTCTTTGGTGAACCAATCACGCCTCCCCGCAAGCAGTTCCGCCTTCAGTTGTGCATAAATCTGGTCATGTTCTATATGGGTACAATCGATCACCCGCTCCACTTCCACGCAAAGAAAACGGCGGCTTCCCGTAGGGTCGGTAAGTAAGTCGAAACGGTTACTGGTACCAATAAAAGAGGCGACACGAGGCAGTTGGCGGAAGCTCTGCTGATAGGCCTTACGAATATTCAAGTCAGACATTTGCATCAGGTTCTTCAGCAACGGCATTTTGCTTTCGGCATACTTATCAAACTCGTCCATATTCAGCAAGCCCATTTCCGCCAAAAGGCGTTCCGCCTGCCCTTGCGAAGTAAGCTTCAAATTATCCACATAATATCGCCGCAGAACCATCGGCATCAATGACTTGCAAAATGTGGATTTCTGCCGTCCCTGCTCTTGACTTACAAGAATAGGCGCCACACTGTTGGCATGTATGCCTGCCAGCCCCGACCACTGCGCGGCAAGCCCCAGCATCCAGATATGAAATCCCTGCACCCAATGCGGACAGTCGGAAACCCGCAAGGCGAGCTGTGTCAGCCGGTCAACGCCGTCCCATTGCGGCAATTCCTCCATATAGAGCTGAAAGGGGTGATAATCGGGAATGTAAGTAGAATAGATATAGCGACTCAAATCCTTGTCCCAACAAGGGATACCCTCAGCATGAGCCTCAATGCAGAAAGCGTTCAGGTTTCGCTTACCGACAGGCAGGAAAGCGAAATCACGCTGCCCGGCAGGACGGAATTCGGTCTCTTCCGTCAACAGATTATAACGGAAATCATAACGTTTCGTCAGAAAATCCATAACCTGTCTCGTCAGGCGAACCGTTGTATTCGTGCTGTATCCGGATTCCGACGCCTCCGGTACTTTCTTTCTCGCTTTCTGCCTTTCCGATAAAGCCAACAACTGTTGTGCCTCGCGCAACAAGCGACGTTGTTCCAATGTCATTAATTTCTTTTTCATAACTTCTTTTCATTTTAATAGTAAACAGGTTTCGCTTTGTCAGTACCAACGCTACGAATTTACTACAACGAGAAAGCGCTTTGCAAGCATTCCATCAACTATTTTTCAGAGAACACAGTTAGAAAGAAAGTAAGGACTTTCATAGGTAAATCTTACTAATATCACTATCTTTGTATGCTGACTTATAAACGGCCCACTCCAGTTGTTCACTCGACCAACTCCAGTCACTCATTCTACCAACTCCAGTCATTCACTCGACCGACTCCAGTGGTTCACTTTCAAGACAGCACCTTCGAGTCAACAAGTATATACATTTAAAGCATTAAGAAACAAGCATTATGGCAATAGTTTACGATTGGTACGAGAACCCCAACGCGGAAGGGGAATCGGAAGAAAGAGGGCTGCATCCCCGTCCGTTGCTCAACGGCAAAGTGAGCATGGAGCAATTATATTATCGGGTACACGAACGCAGTTCGCTCAGCGTGGGTGATGCAAAAAGCGCAATAGACACTTTAACTCAGCTTTGCGGAGAAGAGCTACGCGAAGGTCGGGAGGTGCACATCGAGGGATTGGGCTATTTTTCCCCCACTTTGGAGGCCACACAGAAAGTGACCCGCAAGACCAAGAACAAGCATTTGAAACTACGCTTGAAAGGCGTTAGTTTTCGCCCGGACATTCGTCTGAAAGCCGCACTGGCAGGTGTTACAGCCACCCAAAGTAAATACACGCGCCACTCCCTGCGACTCTCCGAAGTAGAGATAGATATGCGCTTGAAAGAGTATTTCACGGAACATGAACTGCTGCTTCGCATCGATTTCCAAGAATTATGCGGCATGGCACGCACCACCGCCAACAACCATCTGCAACGATTGCAAAAAGAGGGCAAACTGACAAATGTAGGAAGACGCGCACAGCCGATCTATCGCCCCATGCCGGGATATTACGGTATGTCGAGGGATGCGGAACTCAAGAGATAAAGTTAGAAACACTTCCCTTCAAAATAAGTGAAAGAAAACGCATCGTCGCTATAAGAACTTTTGTTATCTTTGTGTCGTTATGCTACAAAGCAACAGATTAAAAAACAATAGTAGGAGGACAGAAAATGGATCCATTGGAATATATAGTACCGAACAGAAAGAGACTTCCCTACGGAATGATGAACTTTGCGGTTATTCGCCGCGAAGACTATTATTATGTAGACAAAACCCGCTTTATCCCCCTAATAGAACAGGCGGATCGTTTCTTTTTCTTCATCCGTCCGCGACGCTTCGGCAAGAGCCTGACACTGAACATATTGCAACACTACTACGATGTAAACACCCGCGATAAGTTCGATGACCTCTTTGGTGGCCTCTACATTGGTGAACACCCCACACCGAACCGAAATAGCTACCTCGTGCTCTATCTCAACTTTTCCGGCATCAGCGGCGAGCTGAATGATTACCGCAAAGGGTTGGATGAACACTGCGGTACTACCATCGAGAGTTTTTGTAAGAAATATGCCGACCTCCTCCCCCCGGACACCTGGGAAGAACTGCACACCAAAAGCGGAGCTGTAGCGCAACTGGAGTTCATCTATCAGGCATGCGAGCGTGCCGGACAGAAAATGTATCTCTTCATCGATGAATACGACCACTTCACCAATGCTATCCTTTCCAATCCCGAAAGTTTACGCCGATACACTGACGAGACGCATGGCGAAGGTTATTTGCGGAATCTATTCAACAAGGTGAAAGCAGGCACCTATTCCAGTATCGAGCGTTGCTTCATCACCGGTGTAAGCCCCGTGACGATGGACGACCTGACCAGCGGATTCAACATCGGTACTAACTACTCACTCTCACCGGATTTCAATCAAATGATGGGTTTCACGGAAGAGGAAGTACGCGAAATGCTGACTTATTATTCTACCACCAGCCCTTTCCATCATACCGTTGACGAGCTGATAGAAATGATGAAACCATGGTACGACAATTACTGTTTTGCGCAGGATTGTTACGGTGAAACCACAATGTACAATTCCAATATGGTGCTCTACTTCGTCAAAAACTACATTATACGCGGTAAAGCACCGCAAAACATGATAGAAAGCAATATCCGCATCGACTACGAGAAGTTGCGCATGCTTATCCGCAAGGACAAGGAATTTGCCCATGACGCTTCCATCATTCAGACTTTAGTGAGCCAGGGATTTATCACCGGTGATCTGAAAGACGGCTTCCCTGCCGCCAGTATCACCAATCCTGATAATTTCGTGAGCTTGCTCTACTATTTCGGGATGCTCACCATCAGCGGCATGCACGAAGGAAAAAACAAACTGACCATCCCCAACATGGTGGTACAGGAACAACTCTACACCTATCTGCTGAATACCTACAACGATGCCGACCTCAGCTTCAGCAGCTATGAAAAGAGCGAACTATCCAGCGCATTAGCCTATCGGGGCGATTGGAAAGCTTACTTCGACTATATCGCCGACTGCCTGAAACGTTATGCCTCACAGCGCGACAAGCAAAAGGGCGAATTCTTCGTCCACGGTTTCACCCTCGCCATGACTGCTCAGAACCGCTTCTATCGTCCCATTTCCGAACAGGACACGCAGGCTGGATATGTCGACATCTTCCTCTGTCCGATGCTGGAGATTTACTCCGACATGACGCACAGTTACATCGTGGAACTGAAGTATGCCAAGTATAAAGACCCCGAAACACGCGTGGAAGAATTACGTCAAGAAGCCATTGTCCAAGCCAACCGCTACGCCGACACGGACACAGTGAAACGTGCCATCGGCCACACCCAACTGCACAAGATTGTAGTGGTATATAAAGGGATGGAAATGCGGGTGTGCGAGGAAGTAATGTAATCTTCCTGAAAGCACTTCCCCATCCTTCAGACGGCAGTTTCAGCGGAAAAGCCAATGAATGAGACAACAATGAAAGATGAAAGAACTTTGCAGATAATCAGTGCGTACTGAATTATCTGCAAAGTTCTTTTTAATTGTCACGAAAGAAGACATATACGTCACAAATGTATAACACGCAAATCACTATAAACCACCATATTTGCAGGAAATATTATATCAATAAATCCAATAACATGAAACAAAAGATTCTTTTCTTATCATTCTTATTGGGAGCCAGTTCTCTCTTATTCTCCCAAAGCAAGAAAGATATAGTAGACTATGTAAACCCACTAGTAGGGACAGACTCCAGTTTCGAATTATCCAATGGTAATACCTATCCTGCCATCGCAATGCCCTGGGGGATGAACTTCTGGACCCCACAAACCGGAAAGATGGGAGAAGGATGGACTTATACCTATGCATCTAACCGTATCAGAGGTTTCAAACAAACACATCAACCCAGCCCTTGGATAAACGACTACGGACAGTTCGCCATCATGCCCATTACAGGTGAGCCCGTATTCGACCAGGACAAGCGTGCAAGCTGGTTCAATCATAAATCTGAGGTATCTACACCCTATTACTACCGCGCATTCCTCTCCGATCACAATATTACAACAGAAATTGTACCTACGGAGCGGGCAGCCATATTCCGCTTTACCTTTCCCGAGAGCAAGGATTCTTATGTAGTAATTGATGCATTCGACAATGGTTCGTATGTGAAAGTTGTTCCGGCCGAGAATAAGATCATCGGCTACACGACCAAAAACAGCGGTGGCGTACCGGCCAACTTTAAGAACTACTTCACCATTACTTTCGACAAGCCCTTCACTTACTCAGCAACCGTAAGCAATGGTGAAATCAAAGTAGGCCAACCAGACGTTAAAGAAAATCATGCCGGCGCCATTATCGGATTCGCCACCCGCAAGGGAGAAAAAGTATGTGCCCGGATCGCATCTTCTTTCATCAGTCCCGAACAGGCTGAACAGAATCTGAAAGAACTCGGTTCAATGAATCTGGAAGAACTAAAGCTGAAAGGTAAAGAACGCTGGAACGAAGTACTCGGACGAATAGAGGTTGAATCAGACAGCGAAGATCAACTTCGCACCTTCTACTCCTGTTTATACCGCAGCGTTTTATTTCCCCGGACGTTCCATGAGATTGATGCGGCGGGAAACATCCTGCATTATAGCCCGCACACCGGCAAGGTGATGCCCGGACGCTTCTTTACAGATACCGGCTTTTGGGATTCCTTCCGCGGAGAACTCCCAATGATTAACCTGATATACCCTTCCATGAGCCGACAAATGGAAGAAGGTTTCCTGAATGCCTATCTGGAGAGTGGTTTCTTCCCGGAATGGGCCAGTCCGGGACATCGCGACTGCATGGTAGGCAATAATTCCGCATCAGTAGTGGCAGATGCCTATGTGAAAGGCAACATCAAACAGAATGCCGAGAAAATGTATGAAGGTTTGTTGCATGGAGCAAACAACCAGCATCCCACGGTTCCTTCTTCCGGCCGCATGGGCTACAAGGAATACAATGAATTGGGATATGTACCTTCCGATATCGGTCAAAGTGCCGCCCGTACCCTTGAATACGCCTACAATGACTGGTGTATCTATCAGATGGGGAAAAAACTGGGCAGACCCGCATCGGAACTGGACATCTACAAGAAACGCAGCCAGAACTATAAGAACCTGTTCTATGCTCCTTACCGCCTGATGAGCGGCAAAGACCGCAACGGCAACTTCCCGCAGCACTTCGATCCGGTGGAATGGTGGGGACCTTTCACTGAAGGAAACAGCTGGCATTATTCCTGGTCCGTATTCCATGATATGCGGGGCTTAATTAACCTGATGGGAGGTGACAAGAACTTTGTTGCTATGCTCGACTCTGTATTTACTACGCCGCCCGTATTCGGCGCAAACACTAATACCCGGCAAAGCCTGATACACGAAATGCGCGAAATGCAGGTCATTGACATGGGGCAATACGCACATGGCAACCAGCCCATACAACACATGATTTATCTCTATAACTACGCCGGGCAACCCTGGAAAACACAGTATTGGGTACGCGAAGTGATGAACCGTCTTTACCAGCCAACCCCTGACGGATATTGCGGAGACGAAGATAACGGACAGACTTCAGCCTGGTATGTCATGTCGGCATTAGGTTTTTATTCCGTCTGCCCGGGTACGGACGAATACGTGTTGGGCGCACCACTCTTTAGAAATGCCAAGATACATCTGGAAAATGGCAAAACTATCGAGATTTCTGCGCCCCTAAACAGCGATGAAAACCGCTATATCAGCGATGTACGATACAATGGCAAGAAGTATGACAAGAATTATCTGAACCACTCCTTATTGATAAAAGGTGCCAAAATCAGGTTCGACATGGACAGCCAACCCAACTATAAACGCGGAACAGAACCGGATAGCTTCCCCTATTCTTTCTCAGATAAAGAGGAATAATCATGATATATCAAACAATATGAAAAGAAAAAGAACACTTTGGTTAATGTACCTGCTGCTATGTGCAGGTACACTTCTGGCACAAGAATACAGAACGGATAAGGCTATCAGTTATCGTCCCGATAGCAAGAATGAGTATGTACAGAAGAAATGTTTGCTAGATGTTTACTATCCGGCAAATAAAGCAAACTTTACGACTGTAGTATGGTATCACGGCGGGGGACTGACGGTAGGTGACCGTGAGCTCCCGAGAGAGCTGCAAGGGCAAGGTCTCTGTATTGTCGGGGTAAGCTACCGTCTCTGCGCAGGCAACAAGGACCCTAAAGCCATAAACGCCAGTATCACTACTGATGATTGCGTGGATGATGCTGCCGCAGCGGCTGCCTGGGTAATGAAGAATATCGAACGTTATGGAGGAGACCCCAACAAAATTTACTTAGCCGGACATTCCGCTGGCGGTTACTTAGTCTCCATGATAGGGTTAGACAAACGACTTCTGGCTAAATATGATGTAGATGTTGATAAGTTTGCAGCGCTCATACCATTCAGTGGACAGATGATCACACACTTCCAAAACCGTAGAGACAGAGGCATATCCGATCTTCAGCCATTGATTGATGAGGCTGCTCCTTTATACTACGTCCGCAAAGATTGTCCGCCTATTCTGTTGATTTGTGGTGATCGTGAACGTGAAATGTTGGGCCGCTACGAAGAAAATGCTTATATGTGGCGTATGCTTAAGCTAACAGGCCATCCGGCAGCTTATCTCTACGAACTGGACGGATTCGATCATGGTACAATGTCGCGCCCCGCGCACTACATTTTACTGGAATATATTCGTAATCGGGAGTCTGAAAAGTAGACTTGAATATATAGCACTCTTCCTAGGTGATTTCCTCGGATAAAGTCTCTCATCCCGTAGCAGTACGCTATTGTTTCAAGGATTATCAGCCGGGAAATATTGGTGGATCGGGAGAGTTACCTATGGTACCATTCCGAACGGATAGTTGGTAGAGAACTCATTTTTTGATAGTTCCAAATATTAACTAATTAAACTTGCAAGTACGCATATAAGTACATATATTTGCATTATAATACAACAGAAAGGAAGAATTATGAGAACAGCTAATTATACAGATTTAAGAGCGAACCTAAAAGGGTACATTGACGCAGTAGTTGACGATTGCGATACAGTAATTATTAATCGCGGAAATGGGAAGGGAGTAGTGATGATTTCTCTGGATGAATATAACTCTTTAAGAGAAACTGAATATATCATGTCCTCACCTGAAATGATGGAGGCCATACGCAAAGGCGAAGAAGACATAAGGAATGGCAATTTTATATCACAAAATGAAGGAGAAAGCATAGATGATTTCTTAAATAGGGTGTCATGTACAGAATAACATTGTCAGAACAAGCACGAAAGGAATATCTTTACTTCTCACAAAGTGGCAATAAAGCTATTCTGAATAAAATCGCAGCTTTGCTGAATGACATTGCAGAACATCCCTACACAGGATTAGGAAAGCCAGAGCCGCTAAAATATGAATTGGCAGGTAAATGGTCAAGACGAATCAGTGCTGAACATCGTCTTGTCTACTCTGTGAATGATGATATAATTGAGGTTCACATCTTCTCTATGAGATTTCATTATTCCAAGAAGTAGCGCTATACCATATACATTAATTGAAAAGGACATCTTTTAAGTTAGATGTCCTTTTTTAGTAAGAAGGATCTTTATCATAGAAAGTAAACTCTTTGTAAGTGTCGTTATAAAAGTCTGATAGACTCAAGAAGAAATTCATAATTTTAAAGACATAATTATATAATTCTAAGCTATAATAATAGAAACTTCTAAATAGCCTATAAACTGACATTATAATCAAAAAGACTCATACTTCTTTCCATGAAATATGAACCTATATTTCATTTTTTCAATAATTCTTGCTTTCTTTTCAAGACTAAAATCCGAAAGAATATCACCATAATGTATGCTATTAAAAAGAAGCCGTGTATATTCTTCTTCTTTCTTTTTACCTTCCTCAGTCAATAGAATCTTCATCATTGAAGACGGATATCCTTTTTTAATCACATTTATTCCTATACATTCACTATAAACCTCCTTATAAGGTTTAGGAAGACGAACTTTAAAGAGAAATACCGTATCGGCGTTAAAATAATCTTCCATATTAGCTTTAGCAACTATACTTACATATTGAGCTGTATCTAATTCAGTCATTTCGTTGTTCGATTTTGAATCCGATGCCCCTTGAATCATAAACTTATCATTAACCAATTTTATTCTTGTGCTACTGTCAGGATTTACCCCCAATGCCGCTTCAACTTCTCCATAAACCATACTTTTTGCAGCAATACTATGACTCGGGAATGTATCAAAACAAGGAAAGAGAATTAAGCAATCCTTATCCTTAGACAACAAGACCATCTGATAAAACATACCTATAGGTCTTTGCTCATTTACTCTGAATGGAGTAAGTCCATTAATTACTTTAAATCCTTTCGGTTTTTTCAACTCAATGTTGAATAACTCTGTACAATAAAAACGGTGCATTCTGAAAAGATAGCCCTGAGCATATACACTTGCTGAAGAAAGAAGTAGGATTATGAATGATGAGATTAGTATTTTCATAATTTAATTTGCTTTTGTATGCAGGAGTATTTTTATTCCCCTGCATGCTTAACTATATTTTATCTTAGTTCATAAATGTGAGTAACACTAGAAGTAGTGCAAAAGCCTCTTCGATTATTTTGTGCATCCCAATACATAATATTGTTACCTGATTTATATTCCACAGTTACTGCATGTGAAAGATTAATCACTATTATATATTTTTTACTCTCTGAAATAGACATACTATTAAACATTGAAAATGAAACCTGTGCACCATTATTAAAATGATTCATGGTAAAATAAAATTTATCAGAAGGCACCCCATTATTTCCATACGTTGTAGTAATCCATGAATTAACCTCACCATAACTCTTTCCGGTAGCATAAGCAATGCTCTGAGCCACACAATCAGTATTGGCACTTCCTTCTTCTTGTCTAGTCTGAACTCTATTTCTGGCAAAATGAATGTCAGATAAAATGCTTTCATTAGAACCTTCTTTAATAAACATAAAATAATCGAACAAATCTCTAGAAATATTTATATCCATACCTTGATTCTGAATTATTTCGAATAATCCATCTTCATTTTCTCGTATTTCCAAACGAGCAAATGCTTGAAATAATATTTTTAAATCCGCATTCGTTAGTTGATTATAATTCACATTTGAAGGAAGACTCAAATAATCTCCATTATCACACACTTCGCCAAATGATTCTTCTTGTTGACAACCAATCAAAGAAATTAACGAAACCAACGACATCATACATACTAAACAAACAAATTTATTCTTTTTCATTTTTAGCTTTTCTATTCTGTATATTATATGGTAATTTTGATTCTACATTATTTAGGTATACACAAACTACGTATATCTTAGAGTATTACCCTACCTCCATCCTACACTCCACTATTTATTTTCCTTAATTGCAATTATAAAGTTAATAATCAATTTCTATATCATATTTGAGCTCCAGATTTCTGCAATGCTCGTTTCATTTTATATTTAATTTGCGAAATAATGAGAGACTTTACTTTAATAGGTTTCTCTATAATCTTCTCAGCAACTTCCAATGCTTTCTTTTCATCCCCTATTTCTTTGAATAATTCAAACATTTGTTGTAAAGGTATAAAACGACAAGGACACATAAGAGATGCTTTTTTATAATATTCCTCTGCTATTTCATATTCTTTTCGAGACTTATAAATATCTCCTAAAAGTAGTTCCAAGTCATAATCAGCCCAGTAATCTCGACATTGCAGCGCTTTCTCTAAACTGTCGTCTATACGGTTCATATCAAGAAGTGCCACAGCATAATTATACAAGAAGTAAGGATCTCCACCTAATACAGAGTTTAGCTCAACATACATATCCAAATTCTTTTCTGTCGTAAAATAAGCAATCTTTCTCCATTTATACTCCGCATCTATACGCTGATATAGCTTGTAACCTCCACCTAAACAGAGAAGCATCAGTAAAATATAAAATGATTTATTCCATATCACCGATACTGTAAAAGCAAAAGTACCCCTGACTATTACATATACATCTAAACATGCTATAATCCACACAAACGGATAAGTAAACGGATAGGAAAATAGTGAGAATACTGCAATTCCTATCAAAGAAAGCATTGCCATTTGCTTATCACATCTACAATTATTTCGATAACAATATAGCAGAAACATGAAAAGAACAAATAAGATAAGCAACCCTATCACTCCATAATTAAGCAGTAAAGACAGATATTCGTTAAAAGGTGACAACACATTATCAGCCAATATTGCATAATCGCTATCTGAGCGTAATTTAAAGAAATCAGCCTGATAATCCATATAATGTGCCCTAAAACAACCGATTCCATTTCCTGCTAATGGAGCATCCCTAAACATCTCCCATGAACATCTCCAAATAAGCAAACGGCCATCTGCAGAGCCTTTTTTCATGAAATAGCCCCCAATCATAATAACGCAAAGAATGCCGATTATGAGTGAGGCTTTTATTTTCGACTTCAAAGGGATGTATTTATACCCGCACACCCCAGCAATAGCCATCACACTCATCACCCCAGAGCGTGATCCCGACAAAATTATTGCAGAAATAATAATGAAAACTGTCAGATAAATGCCTACTCGTACTGCTTTGCTTTTTATACTCTTATAGCTCCATAAGGCAAATGGTAACCCTGCAACAAGACTTACTGCAAAGCCCGCTGGATTGTCAAAACTACCAGTTATACTATAAATACTATTCGAAGGTACCCATTGCAACCATTGCCCCCAGCCGTACAGCGCTTGAAAGAAGCAACTTGCAATTATAATATAACTAGATATTGATAAGTCAATCAGAGATGGCTTATTGCACCATTTCCTTATTATTAATACAAACGTACTCAACAGCAACATACCAATTGTAAAACACCATTTAGGCACAATAAAGGCATCAGTCATATTATGTGAATAAGCGAATAAGCTGATAGTACATAATAGCCCCAAAAGGCAGTGTTCTATATTAATGAAGACCTTCATTGTGTTCATTTTCTATGATTTATCCTCTCATTATTTATAATTCTCTCTAATTCAGTTATACTAAAATTTTTCCTGATAAGCACACCTTCTGGTGAAACCAACATTAATGCAGGAATTTTATTAATCCCATACGTATTGACAAATGAGTAATTTGCCAGCATTTGTTTACCGGGAGGTTTAAGTCTTTGTAAAGTTTTCCGCCAATTCTCCCTATCTCGATCTATTGAAATCGTAAGAATTCTCAATCCACAATCATAGTATTTCTCTCCAATAAGATTCATTTCTGGAAATTTTGCAATACAAGCGCCACACCATGAAGCCCATATATTAATTAAAAGGTAATTACCTTTTCCCACAAAGTGAGACAGATTAATCTTTGTGCCATCAAGCTTCTCTAACTCAGCATCAACATAGAAACAACCTTGTTGGACGCTTTCCAATTTTTGAATAAAACGGTTCGTCTTCAGTTCAAGACAAGCTTTACTTAACATCACTTTTAATTCATCTACCGTAATCAGTTCTTGGAAAAGACGGAGCCAAAACGCTGGAATGATATTATCAAGATTATCATGCACCACTTCTTTTACAAAGTTTTTCTTTTTTTCTACTTCTTGGTCATGAAGCAGTTTTATTAGTTCCCTCCTTTCTGTACCGTACACATTTAAGCTGTCCAACCTTTTATAATTCTCCAAAATACTTTGATTCAGTGCTTGATATTCTTGCCAATACTTTTGAAATGTATCATTGGTTAATGTTCCTTCACATTTTACATGGTTATTATCAATAGATATACGTATAGTTCCGTCTTCTAATACAAGAAAGATACCGTTTAAACCATCTATTCGCACCGCTACCCAACAAGATTGGAGCAACTCCCCCTTAAAAGAGAACTTTCCATCGATGATCACTGTACTGTCGCTTATCAAGTTATCTTCCTCCAGCAAAACAAGACAAACTTTCTTACCATCAAAATCTTCACTTAAATTTCCCTGAACCACATAATGAATTTGGGAGAAAGCAATATTCTCCCAACATATAAATAATACCATAACAACAAATTTTATCATTTAAATATCTATTGTTGTGTTCATAAATCATTCCTATAACATCCTCCATCACAAACAGCTTGAAACAAGAAACCACAACCATATATAGCAATACAATCCCACTTTTTACAAGTCATTAATCCAGTGGTGCCGCAGTCATCAACTCCTGTGTTACAAGAACATTTAACTGAGGGAGGAGGGTCTTGTTCTGTTCGTGTTTTTAATCTTCCAGAAGTTATACCGACTCTCATTGTATGAGTATTTTCTTCAGGAATAATGAATCTATTTTGAGAATCTTGGACGACTGTACTCGGATCATATACTATGTTATAGATAATTTCCTTATCCCACATTAACACATTCATTGCATATTGAGTCCATTTATAAGCAAATATAGCGATATCATCTTCATATGCTTTTGGTTCTTCAAAATACAGCCTATTCTCATTTATATATTGAATTAATAACTCAATGTGTTTTTTCTCTTTATTTGTCAATCTCAGAGATAATATGTTTTGGAATTTTTCAATCCAAATAAGTTGTTTTTGTTCTGGAGTAAATGCATTAAAAATACTCGGTTGTAAATCTCTCTCAATTTCAAGAAACCTGTTTCTTGACATAGTTTGTATATCTGAAAGAATTTGATTTTATATATTCATTAACCTCAGGATCACAAGAATAGAGCATCTCATCTTGTTGACAAGAAAAAAGTGTAAAAAAACAAACCAACATCACTCCTTTAAATAATTTATTCATAATTTCCTATTTAAATATTAAACGATTCATATAAGTATTCCTTAAATAATTGATAATTAATAATCGAATTATAATTGTATTTTTATTCTTTGATTTTAAGTTAATAATATAACATTACCTAGTTATTCGCCCCTTTATTCTTATCAATTCAACGTCATTATTGGCATTAGATTTAATAAAAATAACTTTATTAAAAGTTTCTAACTGCTTTGTTGTTTTTATATGCACCAACAATTTTGTTTTCTCCTGAGAAGGTATAGGATATTGAGGATAATCCACAGATACACATCCACAGGAAACATCTGCTTTTTGGATTACTAAAGGAGATCTTCCTTTATTCTCTATATTAAAATAGATATTCAACTCAGGGTGCTCTTTTTGGCTAATTGTACCAAAATCATATTTAGAAGGACTAATCACTAAATAAGCAGCTAAAGAATCTTTAGATGACTTACTATTTCCAATAGCAATAATTGTTCTATTTTGATTGTTTTCTTTTCCTGCACATCCAACTAAAGCAACAACTATAGTTAGGATTAAAATAAATATTTTCATTATTATATCATGTAATTAAATAGTTAAACACTTAATCTATCTTTCATAAAATATGAGTTCTTCATATATGTAAAGATAATTTAGCAAAAGCAATATTCTACCAAAACACCTGTTTTCCATCTTTATATTCAAACACCCTCTCCTCCTTTCCTTTCGTTAAATTTCTTAGCCAATAGAGTGTTCCCGTTGGTACATTATCATATTGTAACCTTACCGTCGTAGCTACCCTTTTCCCGAGCGAATTCCATTGATCATTTCCCCAATAAAAAAGCTCATATTCATTACCTATCTCAATAGTATTACCATCCCCACGAGGAGTATAAATAATCTTTTCAATATCAACAGGTCTGCCAAAGTCCATTCCGACCCATGCTTGTACCCCATCGGACCCATCGAAAGCAGTCAATAAATCATTATCGAAAGCCGCTTCTTTACATTTAGCAGGGTTATTCTGCCAAGAACCTTCTGTACCAATAATGTCACCATAAACCGGCTGATGGGTAGCTCTATCGATGAATGCTATTTCGGCAACATTGCAATGTGAGTCCCTCGGGTTAAAGAATCGCCAATATCTATATGCCCCTCTGGAACGAATCTCCACTTCTTCTCCTCTTGTACCCCACTTTTCTATTCTATGAAAGTTCACTGTATCTTTAAAATCCACATAATCAGATGCCTGAAACATACCTCCAACAATTCTTTGAGATATTTCGTACACATGCTTGTATAATGGATATTTTCGCGAAAGAACTACCGTTTGTATTTTCTCCATTTGCGGCGTCAATACTTTTATTTCCCCTCTGGCTGTAAGTAAGAAAGGTTCCCCAATCGGCTTTGTCTCGCCATCCTCACAACTGACAGGAAGATAAACGACATCACGCCCCATATCTTTGAATACCGCTTTCCCATTTTTAGTTTTACTAAAAGCTATCGGAAACCAATCACGATTATTAAACACCGATAAATAGACAAACTTGTTCTTACACTTCTCAATTTTAAGCACAATATCACTGCAATGCATGTATTCGGAAGTAACATCTTTAAAAAACGGAGTCTTAAAAGTTTTGGGTAGATTTTCTTCTTTTTCTGATTCAACCAATTCTTCTACAGCAGGATTGATCGCATACGTTTGCCTATAGACTTTAGCCATTCTTTCATCAGGCATGTGTGGTTCTCCCGGATCGGAGCCTACTCCGCTAAACGGCATACACTTTCCATTGTTGGGTAGTATAACATTCCATGAGTGTCCCGAAGCACGCGCAGCCCACTGCGGAGTAAAATCAATGGCTACAGGAACACCATTACTTCTCATGACAGAAGTAGCGATTTGCACATAGTCATCACAAATGCCAAAGGGAATTCTCATCTTTGTTGACAACCGATGGATCATAGGTGCATCATATTCCAACAGATAAGGCTGCACACCATTTCGCAAGTTTCTATTAACTTCACACACGGCTCGCACTATGGAATTTTTATATAAGTCACAATACTGCAATTCATCCAGTCCTTCATTATAGTGTCCCAAATAAAGTGTTCTCCAATTGTCAAGTGGTTGGAGCTCTATGGATTTATAAGGTAGAAGAAGCTCACAAAAATCTTGATAAGTCAATTGGGTAGCCCAATCTCCATAATTCCAATGCATGAAAGCTTCTTCTATAGTTGCAATTAGCAATTCCGCTTTGACAACCTCCACATCAGGAACGGTCTTGAAGACAGAAGCATCAAAACTCTTCGATAGCTTCTCCAATGAATCCCGGGTATCTTTAATAGGGTATCTCTTATCCAAAAGCACTTCTACAGCATTATAATAGGTGTCTATAGCTTCCGTATAAGAATAATGCCCCGGCATATTCCTAATCAAAAACTTAGCAGCTTCTAATTTTAAGGAATCGTCTTTATAAAAAGTCAGAACTTTCTCCAGTTCCTGACGATTTTCTTTTGCCAGCACTAAAGCCTTCTCCAATCGCATATCGCTATGAAAACATCCCGACAATAACAAAGGAATGAGTAATATGTATAATGTAGATAATTTCATCGCATTATATTTTATCGTTTTTCAAAATGATTCTATCTATCTGAATCCATACGCAAAGTTGCACCTTATTCTTTTAAAGCAGCATAGGCCTTTCCACTCAAATACCAAAAGTAACCTCCAATACAACATAGCACCACCAGATTATCATGACTACGCACATAAGTATACTACACGCAATGCACAATCCGGTCCATATCTATCCGTTTTTTGCTCCTTCCTCAGAAATCTAATTACCTGATATTATTTATAGCCATAACAACTGTGATCACAGCATTATCGGTAAGTTTCAATAATATGTATTCCATAGATAAAACAATTACTGAAAAAGTTTTATCATCAATGCAACTTTCTCGAATGCGGACAACTGCAGTTCCTTTATTTCTTCTTCATAAGTCTTATAAGCCTTCTCAATAGCCTTCAATTCTTCTTTAATATCCAATTGAGACTGAACTCTATCTGAAAACTCCGATAAATAAAGACTATCTGTACCATTCTTACGAAGTTCGTCCTGTTCTTCCGGACTCATCTTTGCAAGATAAGGAGTAATCTTCTTCATCAACTCTTTATTACACTTACGATATTCAACAAATTCTTTCAATTTAGAAATAGAATCAACCAACGCAGTTTCCTCTTGGGTAAGTTCAGGCAACGGAACATTATCCCAATCAATCAAAGCAAACGCATTGATTAAATTGCCCGGTACTGGAACATCACTATTAGAGCTACAACTCGACAAAAAGAAAGTAGCAGATACAATCATAAACAGACTTTTCAAATAAAAAAATACCTGCTTCTTTTTACTTACTGGTAAAATAGTAGTTTTCAACATAAAAGTAATTATTAAATTATTTACTAAAATGCAAAGGTAACTGCCCATACACAAATACATAAACGTATTGACGACATAAAAGTACGAATCATAGCATAACAGATCTAACAAGACTGGAAACGTACTATAATGTCACAAATCTATAACTAATTATTCATGTCACACGCTACCTTTGCAAATAGGAAATCAAAGACTATTATCATGAAAAAACTATCATTTTTATTACTAAGTTTTTGCACAATCCTGTGCATGTACGGACAAAAAGCACACGAACTTCAATCACCGGATGGTAACCTCCGGATAGTCATTAACCTTTCAGATAAGATTCAGTACGACGTGATGTACAGGAACGACATATTGCTGCAACAATGTGCTCTTCGATTGGAAGTAGGTAACCAACAATTGGGAAGCAATCCTAAACTCACAAAAGTAAGCAGAAAAAGCATAAACGAATCTCTTACACCGGTAATTCCACTAAAATATTCCATCGTATCCAACACATACAATCAACTACTACTGAAATTCAAAGGAGATTATTCTATTGAATTCCGTGCATTCAATGACGGAGTCGCCTATCGTTTCATTACAGATAAGAAAGGAATAATCGATGTGAACAGCGAAACTCTTCAGATAAACTTCCCGGAGAATTATCTGCTTCATGTGCAGCAACCGGGCGGTTTTAAAACAGCTTATGAAGAAGAGTACCGCCACATACAAAGTAATGAATGGAAAACGTCAGATCCAATGATACTCCTACCTGTACTTATAGATACACAGAAAGAATATAAAATCCTGATCAGTGAATCAGATTTGACAGACTATCCGGCTTTGTTTTTTAAGAGTAATGGCGATAACAGCATGTCTTCCATATTTCCCAAAGTTCCTCTGGAATTCGGTGAAGACGGAGATCGTAGCCTCAAAATAGAGAAAGAAGCAAGCTACATTGCCCGAACCAATGGAAAACGCAGTTTCCCCTGGCGCTACTTTGTCATCAGCACAAACGACGAACAATTAATAGAGAATACCATGACCTATCAGCTCGCACAAAAAAATGTATTGAAGGATACTTCTTGGATTAAACCGGGATTGGCAAGCTGGGAATGGTGGAATGGTGCCACCCCTTACGGAGCGGATGTAGACTTTGTAGCAGGCTGTAATCTGGATACTTATAAATACTTCATTGACTTTGCCGCCCACTATGGAATACCTTATATCATCATGGATGAAGGCTGGGCCATGTCCACAAGAGATCCTTATACTCCCAATCCAACAGTGGATGTTCATGAACTTATCCGCTACGGTAAAGAAAAGAATGTAGGAATTGTACTTTGGCTGACATGGTTAACGGTAGAAAAGAACTTCGGTTTGTTCGAGACATTTGAAAAATGGGGTGTGAAAGGTGTCAAAATTGATTTTATGGACAGAAGCGACCAATGGATGGTAAACTATTATGAAAGAGTTGCCAAAGAAGCTGCCGAACATCATCTGTTCGTCGATTTCCACGGATCATTTAAACCGGCAGGTCTGGAATACAAATACCCCAATGTCCTTTCTTATGAAGGGGTAAGAGGTATGGAGCAAATGGGTGGATGCCAACCGGACAATAGCGTTTATCTGCCTTTCATGAGAAATGCAGTAGGCCCGATGGATTATACTCCGGGCGCTATGCTGAGTATGCAACCGGAGATCTATCGTTCCGAGCGTCCCAATTCAGCCAGTATCGGTACACGCGCTTATCAGATGGGATTATTCATTATATTCGAAAGCGGAATTCAAATGATGGCAGACAATCCAACTCTCTACTACCGTAATGACGAATGTACACGCTTCATCACCCAAGTGCCACAAACTTGGGATGAAACCATTGCTCTGAAAGCTAAAGTTGGTGAATACGCTATCGTAGCCAAACGCAAAGGAGATAAGTGGTATATCGGTGGCATGACCAATAATAGAGAGCAACAACGAGACTTTGAACTAAACCTGAACTTCCTGAAAGAAGGACAAACCTACCGCATGACCTCTTTTGAAGACGGAATAAACGCTAACCGCCAAGCTATGGATTATCGTATGAAAGAGCGCACACTTAGAAAGGGAGATAAGTTAACTATAAGTCTGGCACGCAATGGTGGTTTTGCAGCTGTAATTGAATAATCTAACAGTTAATCCGGAGAAGTTTTTTGAATCTCCTCCTCCTGAGAATTACTTTAACACAAAATTATTAACAAAAATACTCAAATAAAAAATGAAACGTATTGTTTTTTTAGATTATGTACGCGTATTCGCATGTTTCCTTGTCATTTTGGTCCACGCCAGTGAAAACTTTTATGGCGCTGCCGGATCTACAGATATGGTAGGACCTCAGTCTTATTTGGCCAGTGAAACAGACCGGCTATGGGTAGCAGTTTACGACGGTTTCTCACGCATGGCAGTACCACTATTCATGATTGTTTCCGCCTTCCTCCTTGCACCGATGAAAAAAGAACAGACCACATGGCAATTTTACCGCCAGCGCTGCTTACGCATCCTGCCACCATTTTTTATTTTCATGATACTCTATAGTACCTTACCAATGTTGTGGGGAGCGATCAATGGAGAGACATCATTGAACGATATGTCGCGAATATTACTGAACTTCCCATCACAGGCCGGACACTTATGGTTTATGTATCCTTTGATCAGTCTTTATTTGTTCATACCCATCATATCACCGTGGTTGAGTAAAGCCACAAAGAAAGAAGAGCGTTTCTTCATTGGGCTATTCCTGTTATCAACATGTATGCCGTATCTCAACCGCTGGTTTGGTGAAGTATGGGGGCAATGTTTCTGGAATGAGTACCACATGCTATGGTATTTCTCAGGCTATCTGGGATACCTCGTATTGGCACATTACATACGTGTTCACCTTACATGGAACCGTTCCAAACGTCTCACCGTAGGAGGTATTCTAATGATCATCGGAGCTGTATGGACCATTTATTCATTCTATATCCAGGCTGTGCCCGGAGAAATTCTTTCCACACCTGTAATAGAAATAGGATGGGCTTTCTGTACAATCAATTGTGTGCTTCTTACAACGGGTACATTCCTTATTTTCACATGCATCAATCGTCCAAATCCCCCACGAATTCTAACAGAAGCATCAAAACTCAGCTATGGCATGTATCTCATGCATATATTCTGGCTCGGGTTGTGGGTAACAGTATTCAAGCACACTCTGGCACTGCCTACCGTTGCGGCTATACCTTGTATTGCAGTGAGTACATTCATTTGCTGTTTCGTAACAGCAAAGATCATCTCATTTATACCGGGCAGTAAATGGATAATAGGATAAATATCAAATTATTTATGGAAGTATTGGGGGCTGATCTAAAGACAGCCCCCAATACTTCCATAAATCGGATTACGACGCCAGTCAATGGGATGATATCAAATACACTTTCGCTCAATTGGCCTCGCTTCTCAGCATGAGGATGACCATTTATAATGGCCTATTCTGCCATTACAAATTCTATGATTGTCCGGCCTTGAGTAGCGACAATGGGTTTCTTTAAGTTATACTTAACACCATTTACCAGCATGGTGGATAGCTTACTGCCTGTTCCTACCATCTTGACATCCAATGTCCCCATCTGATAACGCAAGTCTTTAAGTTCTTTAAAACCCAAATCTTTCATCAACTTAAAGTTGGGTGCAAAAGTTACCCCCGAAGTTGAAAATGACATACCAAGCAAACCACTGAAAACCATGTTTATATACCCCGTAGCCGACCAAGTCTGATCATATACAGAATTCCATTGGCCACCCTGCTGCCAGCCTCCATCGACCTTGCCCGTATCCTCATTATATATTTCATAAAAGCAGTTATTACCCTTATTGATGGCTAAATCAGCAAGATTCATCATCTCCTTCATGAAGATGTCATCTCGTCCACTCTTGCTACAGGCATCCGCCCAAAAGCCATTGACAAATGGCCACACAATCTGATTATGGCGACCGGGATGCTCCTTTGAGAAACGTTTAAATGCCGGATAAATGGAAGGCAAACCGTATTTTCCCATATAAACTCCGTTGATGATTTTTTTTGCTTCCTGAGGAGTCACAACCTGGAACAAAATAGCAAAAGAAATACCCAATCCTTCTTGATAAGCATGCACTTTGCCATTTCCATCAATCAGATAGTTCAAACGGTTCTGTTTCTTATCATAGAGATATTTACGTATATTTTCCTTTTGGATAGAGGCCTTTTGCTTATATTCCTTAATATTCTTCTTATCTCCTAACACTCGTGCCATATCAGCCAACAACTCATATGCTCGAAAATAAATACAATTTGTGCTCAAACACTTGATAGTCTTTGATCCTGGATGGTCCAACACATAAGAAGATTTATTGGTAGGTTCGTAGATGGGCTCTTCATATCCGGCAATACCGTCGTTGAAAACCGAAGGGCCTGTGAATAGACCGTATTTCTCATCATAGGCTTCCTTCTCCAATTTCTTCATTGTATTAGCAGAAGCTATATAAGCTTGTTTCAGAAAGTTAAGATCGTTGTTTTTCAGATAGAAATCATAGGCAGCCATAACCCAGATAATCTGATCCCAGTATTGATGTCCTATCAACTTCCGGTCATCGATTGTAACACTCCAGAGAGAATAAGCGGTTTTCTCCGGTATAAGTAGACTGGCAGCATTCCAAGCATTGATGGAAACATCACGTGTCCACTCACCGCCATATTGCCCTCCGGCTTTAATCAAACTGTCAGGGGCATTTTTATATAATGTCTTAGTAGCAAGTGTAAAGGCTTTATCGACTAACGGAGTTTCCGTTGTCAGTTGCTGAGCATTTACTTCTGCCGCTATGAAAAAAACTGAAGCTAGAACAAAAAGACTTTTCATAATATTCTCGTTATTGATATAATGTTATATACTTATTAAAAAACTGCAAACTCATAAATACGTGTGTCCTTGCCATTAGCGGCCTGTACCGGTTGAGTAACCAACAGACGCAGATAGCGTACCTTCTCAGTCTTACCCAAAGAACGGTTGATAACATTCTGCTTGTTTCCGGTTACAAAGTCCAATGTGCGCCATGCTTCATTCGGGTTATTCCGACCTTGCAAGAAGCAGCTGCCAGTGATATAAGAATAGCTTTCCTGAGCAGCATTCACCATCTTCCAACCGCTTATTTCCTTTTCCATTCCCAAATCAAAATCAATATAGTTAGGAAGCATAGAGGTATCGCACCATTTAGTATTCTCGTTTCCATCAATGAGAAATGCAGGTTTCTCATTGTCGTTGGTATATCCCGACCAAGCAACGATATGTTCCGGTTTCAACAGATTGATCTTCAGTTCTGCTGTCTTCTGCAAGCTGGTATCATCTTCATTGGCAGTCTGGAATAAAGTAGATAGTGCTTTAACAGGTGCATATGGTTCTTCAACCAATGTAGCAGCAAAAATAACAATATCTTTATTATCGGGCAGGATAACCTCAGTTGCTTTAGCAGGGATGTCAATGGCAAACTTGAACATATAAGTAAACTCATAAGCATGATCTCCCTCAGCGGAATGGCGGTGTGTACCGACATAGGCCACTTCTGCATCTTTCAAATAGCCTTGTGTATGGCCTGTATGCCCCCATTGTCCGATGAAACCGGTATAAGAAGGAACGACAATCTCCTGCAAATTCTTCCCTGCCTGGAATACGCCTCTAACATCTTCTTCAGCAGTTGCCGCAGCAGCCAGTATATACAAACGGTTATAGGAATGTCCGGCAGGCAGCTGCAAGGTATTTCCGCTACATAACATACCATTCATTTCTTCTTTTGTTTCCAGATGGAAAGGAACACGATTAACAGTTATATCGGCAGGTATTAATTCAGCGGCATAAGAATAACCGGCTTCGAAATTAGCCTCCCAACGAAATTCGTTCCAGCTGAAACATTTACGGTCATAATTGAGAGGCAGTTGTTCGCATCGCAATTCTTCCTTCTTATTATCATTGAAACGGACTTTATAAGTCTTGATACTGTTGGGCTGTATGGAGACTTCCAGCTGATTACCGCTGAAGTCCGCACTTCCTATACTCTTCTCCGTACCATCTGCTTCAACGGCACTTGTAATAGTTCCTGCAAATGTCAGCACTGCATTTTGTGGAGCTTTGCCACCCGTTTCGTACACACGCACCACATATTCGTCCGAACTTTCCGCTTTCTTCAAAGCTTTGATGACAACGTTACTATTGTCCGAGGATGCGAAAGAGAAAGCTTTGCCCAATGTTCCGGAATGTTTCTCGGCAGCAAAAGCCTTCAGACGCTGATTCAATACTTCAGACTCCTTAACGACCTGCGCCTTGTCCAAACCGCCGGCATGCCCTACCAAACTATAAGTGAAAGTATGATATCCCAGGTCCTGACGGTCCTGATACGGATAGTTGTTCTTAGTCTCGGGTGTATGAAGCAATGTCAGGCGGAGTGTATGATTATCAGGTTTATCCCAGCCATATTTACTGTCATTCATAATAGAAACACCATAACTGCCGTCACTATCGGTTAAATCCGCCCAATATTGGGCATATACTTCATAAGCGGTCAATATATTATTACCTCTCTGAACGCTGCCTATACCCAGATCGTAGGTCGCCTTTTCGTTATCAACATTCAAGGGGAATTCTGCTTTCAGCAGTGCATTCGTTGACTGCCAGTTTATCTCATTGTAAAAGTCTATACGGTCAGCCAATTCTCCCTCGTAAAGCCGGATATACTGACGGAACAACGATTTGCCATGGCGCTTTTCTATACACAAAGTCTTGCGCAGGGCACCATTCTCACACAGATTCATTTTCACGTCTTCAGTAATAGAAACAGGTGCACGGTCAATTGTCTTTTTCAGAATCTCCCAAGCTGGCCAATTATATGATTCATTCTCAGTAAAAAGAGCCAGACGAATAGATTTGCCGTCCTTAACAAGTTCTTTATTATTTTTCTTATCGTAAAGCGAGATTATATCTCCCTGCTTATCCAATGAGATTTTATAGACAGAGTTCTCCACTGTTGTTTCTGAAACAAAAGAATCTGCCTGCTTCTGGCTTCCGGAAAGTCGGACATCATACACGGCATACCCTGTAGCAGGTACAGTTGCTTCTATCAATAAATACACAGTTCCATTCCGGTAAGAAAGTAATTGGGAAGCAACTTGCTTGCCTTCCGCATTATAAACACTGACACCTTTAGGGAATTTGGGAGCTTCAATCGCTACCTCCGCTACATCCGTAACCGGAAATCCGAGTGCATTGTAGAACACAACCGGAATCCCCTTGACGCGAGTATCCATTTTCTCAGAAACAGCCCCTACCGAAGCTGTCAGAACACCTGAAAATTGCTTTAATGAAAGCAATTCATCATTCCACGAAAACTCATAAGCACGTGGGATACTGGTACCGGTAAGGTCATCATGGAATTGGTGGAAAATGAAACGCTTCCATGCTTCTGTCAGACTTTCACCCGGATAACCGGCTATACCCAACCAATCCGCTGCTACAGCCGCTCTTTCGGCAGCATCTCCCAAAAGTTCATTCTGACGGTTATAAAGCTTCATGGCAGCTTGCGAAGTATAACATCCGGTTCCATGTACATCCATCAGCAATTCACCGTTGAAAACGGGCAATTCCGAATGTTTTTCATAAGGAAGATAATCCTTGAATAACTGATCGCTCGTTGCGCTGATTATTTCTAACGGACCGTTCCCCTTGATACCTTTCTCTACAGAACTGACAGAGCCTATTGAGGGAGAACCACCCGTATCACCCGTACCATAATAGCGATAAACCGTATTCAATGGAGTGCGCTTAGTCAGTCCCAACAATTCTTTATCTTCCGACAGGTCAATGTTATTCCAGCGCTTACCATAATCATAGCCATGAGCAAGCATAATAGAAGAACCGTCAATCCCCTTCCACAATCCAAGCATAAAAGGATGTTTGCTCTCTCCATAAAAAGGATGGTTACGCCAGTCGAGTTTCTGCGAAGAAAAGCCGATGAGACCGCAATGTTTGGCAATAGTAGGCAACGTCCAGCCAAAGCCAAAACAGTCGGGCAAGAAAATATCCGTACTTTCTGTCCCGAACTCTTTTCTGTAATATTCCTGTCCAAGCAGGATGTTACGAATGGAAGACTCAACAGAGGGTACCAGCACATCCGATGCTTCCCAACTACTGCCACTGATATGCCAGCGACCTGAACGCACAAATGCTTTGAGTTGCTCATATTCACTGGGAAAGTATTCTTTCATCCAAGCATATTTGACACCTCCTTCAAAATTGAAGATATAATCGGGATACTTCTTCAACAAAAACAGATTACGGGACAAGGTATTCCAAACATACTCTTTGATGGTGGTTTGGACATCCCAATTCCATTGAGTATCCAGGTGGGCATCTGCCACCATATAAGCTTTCGCTTTTTTCTCCGGTTTTGCACTCTGTGCATGCATACTACCTGAACAAAGCAGCGCAGATGCTAATAGGATAACTGGTAATTTCATAGTAAAATATTCTATTGTGAATAATACAGATATTTATCAATTGCAAAAATAGCGGCACTTGCCTAAAAGCATACCTATATTTATGCCATAAAAGTGTAATTACATGGCTATGGCTGTAAAACGCACAAAAAAGTCAGAAAAGTATTACTCTTTTTTCTATGCTTCCCAACCATATCCTACCATAAATCTCTATCTTTGCAATACCTAATTAGTCCGATATACAGATATGAAAAACAAACACTACTTCCCTCAAGTTTCACTGCTTATCTGCATCTTATGCTGCTTTCCGCATTTGATTCATGCATACAGTCTACGGCAATTTTCAAACAAAAACGGCTTATCCAACAGTGCTATCTTATCCCTTTACCAGGATCATCAGGGAGTCATCTGGATCGGTTCATGTGATGGTCTGAATATTTTCGACGGCACCAATATCCATGTATATAATCCTGTCAACCCGACGAAAGCCCCATTATCCGGAAACCTGATTAACGACATTATGGAGACTGAAAAGGATGTATTATGGATACAGACCAACTATGGACTGGACCGTCTGGATACCAAACTCCAGATATCCAAAAGCTTTACGGAGTTCAAAGACAAGAACTATATGGCAAAAAGCAGGGATAATGACCTTTTCATTGTAAAAGACGACGGATATATCTATTACTATCAACCGGAAAAACAACTCTTCCAAAAGTTGGAAGTACCTCAAATAGCATTCGGACACGTATTATCCACTATCATCGACAAAAACAATATTCTATGGGTATTCACTTCGAATAATGACACCCGCAGCTATCAGATAATCAAGAATAAAGAAGAGATAGCCCTCACCCCAAACAATCTTTTCAAACATTCCGAACAGTTATTATGGGCATTCGCAGAAGAAGACCTGGTCTATTTCATCGATAAGACCTACTCACTCTATGAATATGACTTCGGAAATCAACAGCAATACTTTATTGCAGATCTCAAAGCAGAAGTCGAAACACGCGGAGAAGTTTCTTCCATCATCAAACAACAAAACGACTATTACATTGGCTTCAAAAGCAGCGGATTGATCGTATTGAAATATATGTCCGATCAGAAAATAAAATACCAGATGCAAGATACAGAAATCCATTCCGGCATCTTCTGTCTGATGAAGGACAAATATCAGGATATTGTTTGGATAGGAACAGACGGACAAGGGGTATACATGTATTTCAATGATACTTTCTCCATTACCAATACACTGCTGGATACTCCTGTATACCAGATAAACAACCCCGTACGTACCGTTTACTACGACGAGGAACAAACCTTATGGATAGGAACCAAAGGAGGAGGTATATTGCGTATCAGGAATTATTCTCCGGAAACCAATGCAGCAGTTTCTTTCGACCGGATCTCCATCAGCAACAGTACCTTAACCGACAACACCGTCTATTGCTTTGCCCCCGGTTCTGCGAACAGGCTATGGATTGGAACGGAAAACGGGCTTAACTACTATTCATACCAGAATAAACAGCTGAAAGCGTTTACAGTGATAGCCGATGGAAAGAAGGTGAAATATGTACACTCTATCAACGAACTAAATGATACCACTTTATGGGTATCCACTGTAGGTGAAGGTATCGTAAAAGTTATTTTGGATAAAGCCGGTAGTTCTCCTTCCGTTAAATCGGCTACCAGAATTGTTCTGGATGACGGGCGTATGGCTTCCAATTATTTCTTTACCTCCTTCCAGGAGAATGATTCTATCCTTTGGTTCGGTAATCGTGGCTATGGAGCCTACCGGCTCAATGTCGAAACCGAACAGCTAACTCCATACAGGTTTGATAATGTAGTGAACAGTCAGACGGCCAATGATATTTTCGCCATTTATAAAAATGAGAAAGGATATTGGCTGGGAACCAGTTCCGGACTACTTCACTTCAATGAAGATTACTCACATTATCATGACAGGGCTGACCTTTTCTCAAACAACACAGTACATGGCATTTTGGAAGACCAGCAAAATAACCTTTGGATCAGCACGAATCAAGGACTGGTAAGGTTCAACCCTAAAACCAATACCGGGCAGACTTACGACCGGGAAAACGGACTGGAAGTCACTGAATTCAGTGATGGAGCTTTCTATAAAGACTCGCGGACCGAAACTTTATTCTTCGGAGGGACAAACGGATTTGTTACCGTCAAGCCTAATGCTTATATTATGGCAGACTATATGCCTCAAATAAACCTGAAGGGATTATCTATCTTCGGAAAAGAATACAATATTCATGATTTTCTCCACGACAAAAAAGGAAAGAAGATACTTCAGCTGGATTATAGCCGGAACTTCTTCTGCATCGACTTTATGGCAATAGATTATATAAATGGTAACAATTACTCTTATTCTTACAAATTGGACGAAGTAAGCAGCCAATGGATAGAAAGTGGAACATCGGCCAGCGCCATCTTCTCCAATCTTGCACCCGGACAATATACTTTGTTAGTGAAATACAAGAATAACATGAATGGAAAAGAGTGCGAACCGCAGAAACTTCTGATTCAGATTACTCCTCCCTGGTATTTAAGTAATTGGGCATATATTCTCTATTTCATATTAATCGCTTTGTTCTGCATTCTTGCTGTTTACAGGATAGTTCATCAATACCGCCGGAAGCAGCACCGCATGATTGAGAAATTGAACCGGGAAAAGAAAGAAGAAGTCTATGAGTCCAAGCTGCGCTTCTTTACCAACATCACTCATGAATTCTGTACACCACTGACGTTGATTTATGGTCCGTGCGAAAAGATACTTGCCTACCCGCAATCTGATTCGTACATCCGCAAATACGGGAAGATGATACAGCAGAATACAGAAAAACTGAATGGCTTGATTCTGGAACTGCTGGAATTCCGCAGGCTGGAAACCGGTCATAAGGTGCTTTCTATCCAAAGATTATCCGTATCGGACAAACTCCGGAACATAGCGGAATCCTTCTGTGAATTGGCTGAAAATAAGAATCTGAACTATCGGTTGGATATTGAACCGGACATTGAATGGAATACGGATATCAGTTGTTTCAGTAAGATCGTCAATAACCTGATCTCAAATGCCTTCAAATATACTCCGGAAGAAGGGAATATCACCATCGGTCTGAAAGTAGAAAACCAGCTTCTAACCCTTAATATATCCAACTCAGGAAAGGGGATAGCGAAAGAGAATCTTGCAAAGATATTCGATCGCTATAAGATATTGGATTCTTTTGAAATGAATGGCAAGAATTCACGGAATGGGCTGGGATTGGCTATTTGTAAGAATATGGTTACTCTGTTGAACGGTGAAATCAATGTCAGCAGTATTCAGAATGAGATAACTACATTTACAGTCACTTTACCGGAACTATCGCCCACTGCACAGGAAGCAGAAACACCCCAAAAAGTGTATGCAACAGGACCTCTGAATACAAATACGGAGCCCATGGAACTGGAACAGACCACTGTTAATTTCGACACTTCCAAGCACACGGTTATGATCATTGACGACGATCCTTCTATGTTATGGTTCGTCTCGGAAATATTTGTAGATAAATACAATGTATTATCTTTCAATAACGCTGCAGAAGCTTTGGCCAGCCTGGAACTGAAGCAGCCGGATCTGATTATTTCAGATGTGATGATGCCTGAAATAGACGGGCTTTCCTTTGCCCAGAAAATCAAGCAAAACAAGTTATGGAGCCATATTCCACTCATTCTACTGTCTGCCCTTCATCACGAAGACGATCAGGTGAAAGGCATTGAAGCTGGTGCAGAAGTGTATGTGACGAAACCTTTCAATGTAAAATATTTAGAGAAAGTAGTCTACCGATTGATTAAAAGAGAATCGGACCTGAAAGAATATTATAGTTCCATATTCAGTTCATTCAAAGTGGAAAACGGGAACTGTATCCACAAAGAAGATCAGGAATTCCTGGATAAGGTGATAGAAACCATAGAAAAGAATATCACAAACCCTGACTTATCCGTTGAACTATTGAGCAGTGACCTGGGCTATAGCACCCGTCAGTTCTACCGTAAATTAAAACCTATAACAGACAAATCTCCTGCTGATATCATCAAAGAATATCGCCTCACAATGGCCGAGCGACTGCTGCTGACAAAGAACTATACCATTGAGGAAATTATGGACAAGACAGGTTTCAATAACCGCGGAACGTTCTATAAGTTATTCTCCCAGCGTTTCGGTATGCCACCACGCCAATATAGGGAACAGCAGAAGGATAGTGTGAAGAAAGAATTGACAGATATGGATTCTATCAACGAATAGCGTCACCGGATAAGAATAAAAAAGGGAAGCTTTACTTCCCTTTTACAATCCTCTTAATATCATTCAATTTATTCAATGCCTCCAGCGGGGTCAGATTATTCACATCCAAATTCAAAATCTCGTCACGTATCTGGCAGAGCACAGGATCTTCCAACTGGAAAAAGCTAAGCTGCATGCCGCCACGCGTCTCTCCTACTTCCGCCATCGGCTTACTTGCAATACCTTGCTGACGATTGTCTGCCTCAAGCTGTTTCAGAATGTCATTCGCACGTTTTACGATACTTTTCGGCATACCTGCCATCTTTGCCACATGGATACCAAAGGAGTGTTCACTACCGCCACGTTCCAGTTTACGCAGGAAAATGACCTTATTATCCACCTCCTTAACGGAAACATTGTAGTTCTTGATACGCTTGAAGCTTTTCTCCATCTCGTTCAACTCGTGATAGTGCGTAGCAAACAACGTACGTGCCTTTGCTTTAGGGTGTTCATGGATATGCTCTACAATTGCCCAGGCAATAGAAATACCGTCGTACGTAGATGTACCTCGTCCCAACTCGTCAAAAAGCACCAGACTGCGCGAAGAAAGGTTATTCAAAATATCAGCCGCCTCGTTCATTTCCACCATGAAAGTAGACTCTCCGACAGAGATATTATCACTGGCACCTACACGGGTAAATATCTTATCTACCAAACCGATATGTGCACTCTCGGCAGGTACGAAGCTGCCAATCTGCGCCAGTAGCGTTATCAACGCCGTCTGTCTCAGCAATGCAGACTTACCCGCCATGTTCGGACCGGTAATGATGATGATCTGTTGCGAGCTACTATCCAGCACCACATCATTGGCAATGTACTTCTCTCCTATGGGAAGTTGCTTCTCGATAACCGGATGTCGTCCCTGGCGGATATCCAGAACATCGTTATCTTCGATGACAGGACGTATATAGTTATTCTCACGTGCCACATTGGCAAAAGACAGCAAACAGTCCAGACGCGCGATCTGGTTTGCATTCACCTGAATGGCAGGAATAAACTCACTTAGAGCCTGCACCAATTCCATGTAGAGCTGGGTTTCCAGTATCAATATCTTATCTTCGGCGCCGAGAATTTTCTCTTCGTACTCTTTCAGCTCTTGTGTAATGTAACGTTCGGCATTGGCCAAGGTCTGTTTACGTATCCACTCCTGTGGTACTTTATCCTTATGTGTATTGCGCACTTCAATATAGTAACCGAATACATTGTTGTAACCGATTTTCAGACTGGGAATTTCAGTCAGTTCACTTTCCCGTTGCTGTATCTGTAGCAGATAATCTTTACCAGAATAAGCTATCTGGCGTAATTCATCCAATTCGGCATTGACGCCTGACTTCATAACACCACCTTTGTTTATCAGCAACGGAGGATCATTATTAATCTCTTTTTCAATGCGGTCACGAATGGACTTACAGATATTCAGTTGTTCACCGATACGGTTCAGACTAGCATTATCCGCCTCCAGACAAGCTTCCTTAATAGGCTCAATAGCCTGCAAAGCTACCTTTAATGCAACTACTTCACGAGGAGAAACACGCCCTACAGCCACTTTAGAGATGATACGTTCCAGATCACCTATCAAATGCAACTGTTCTTCGATCAGTTCTTTGAAATCCGGCTGACGGAAAAAATATTCCACTACATTCAAGCGTTCATTGATAGGCAGTACATCTTTCAACGGAAACACCAACCAGCGCTTCAGCAAACGGGCACCCATCGGACTGATAGTCTTATCAATCACGTTCAGCAAGCTGCTGCCTCCATCATTCATGCTGCCTATCAGCTCAAGGCTACGGACCGTGAATTTATCCAGACGGACGTATTTATCTTCTTCAATACGTGCCAAAGAAGTGATATGCCCGATTTGGGTATGCTGCGTCATAATGAGATATTGCAGGATGGCTCCCGAAGCGATGATACCATTCTTGAGATGCTCTACACCAAAACCTTTCAGATTCTTCGTTTCAAAATGCTTCAGAAGTTTCTCCCGGGCGGTGGTCTCTGTAAATACCCAGTCGTCCAGTTCGAAAGTAAAGAACTTACTTCCGAAATTTCCCTCGAACATCCCCCGCTTACCACGTTCAAAAAGTACTTCTTTGGGCGCAAAGTTATTCAATAGCTTGTCTACATAGTCAAAAGGCCCTTCTGCTGTAAGAAACTCACCCGTAGATATATCGAGAAATGCCACACCGCACGTTCCCTTACCAAAATGTACGGCAGCCAGAAAGTTATTCTCCCGGTAATTCAGTATATTATCATTGATGGAAACACCAGGAGTTACCAGTTCCGTAATACCCCGCTTCACCAGTTTCTTGGTCATTTTCGGGTCTTCCAACTGGTCACAGATGGCTACACGCTTCCCGGCACGTACCAGTTTAGGCAGATACGTATCCAGTGCATGATGAGGGAATCCCGCCATTTCAACAGTCTTTCCTTTACCATTGGCACGCTTAGTCAGGGTAATTCCCAGGATTTCGGCTGCAACAACAGCATCAGTAGAATAAGTTTCATAGAAGTCGCCGCAACGAAACAGCATAACGGCATCAGGATGCTTGGCTTTCAGGTCCAAGAACTGTTTCATCATCGGGGTAAGGACAATATCTTCTTCGCTCACAGTAGTTGTTCTTTATAAATTTATTAATATGCAAAAGTGCAGCTATTTTCGCAGCCATGCAAAGATAATTCTTTTTTAGAAAACAAGTACTGGGGGGACTCAAATCCTTAGTAAGCCTTAACAAAAACAACACTTTTACTAAAACATGTTATAAAACACTCTTTTTTATTTGTTTTATTTGCAGATATCCCAGAAGTCCGTATCTTTGCACTGTGTTTTTCATAGTATTAGATTTAAGGTTAACAAAGGTTGGAGTACAGCGGTACTCCTTTTTTTATGCCCATACTTTACAGGGAGGTTCACAAAAATACCATTTTGATTGAAGTATTGCCAATAATACCCTATTTTTGCAATCGCCACCAAAGAAAATACCTTGTAACATTATGGAAAACAGAATTCATCGTACAGAAATTCAGATATATGTATCCCCCTTTCTCATTGTCATCTTCCTATTAATGAGCATTTCCTCATATGCACAGCAAATAATAGCCAAACAAATGCCTTTTCTGGAGCAGTTGCCTTCCAATGAAGTAATAGACTTACATCAGGATCAGAATGGGTTCATCTGGTTAGGAACTAAAAACGGCTTAGGACGATATGACGGATACCAACTCCAGACTTTCAAATCAGACTTTAACCAGCCTCATTTATTAACCGATGACTTCATCTGGTGTTTTGCTGAAGATGATAATTGCCTGCTGGTAGGAACAAGACAGGGGGTTAATTTGGTGGATAAAAGCAACTATCAGATACGGCCATTCCCAGATACAGAAATCCAGAATACATGGATAAACTTCATGTTGGTAGATAGCCGGAAAGAACTATGGATATGTACCCGTAATCAGGTTTCTCACTATAATTCAGACTATTCATTGAAGAAGCGCTACGGAAATTTGATCCCGGCGGTTCCCAATAATGGTATAAACTCAATATATGAAGATCATTTCGGCAATATATGGGTATGCACATGGGGAGGAGGTTTATATAAGTATCTCAAGAATACAGATACATTTATGAGTTTCCCTACACTCGGAGCGAATAATAATCCGTTTAAAATATTTCAGGACAAAGATGACCAATATTGGATATTGACTTGGGGAGACGGTATCTACCGTTTTCATCCGGATGCAACAGAGGATAAAATGTACACGCATCAAGAAATCTTCAATGAAAAACTGCACCAGCCTGAAACCGCCTTCTTCAGTGTAGTACAAGATGATGTTTACGGCTATATATGGATATTCGGCTACCACGAACTTTATGCTTTCAAAGTGGCGGACGGACATCTGGAAAAAGTGGACCTCAGCTCGTATATGTTCGATTATAACAAAATGTTCAGCCAGATCATCAAAGACAGGGAAGGCAACCTTTGGGCCGGGGCCTATGACAGCGGGTATCACTTGCTAATGGGAAATCCTGCCATAGCTAATAACTTCCTGCCTAAACTGAAAAGACATGTAGGTTTCGACACGAATATAACCACTCTGGGTATTGACCCCAACAACGGGCTCTGGTTCAATCAGGAACGTTGGGGACTCTGCTGGTATGACATAGAACAAGATAAATTCTATGACTACTCGAATACAAATTCCGGAGTGCATAATATAGGATATATCCTCCGTTCGAAACAGCCGGGAGAATTCTGGCTGGGATGCAGAGACCAACCCACCCTCTACAAGGCAAAACTAAACAGTAAAAGAGAAATTGAGTACTTACTGGCAAAGGACTTATATACACCAAAAGGGACTACTGGCAACATTACATCCATGTATGAAGACAGTAAGGGGAATTTATGGGTAGCTACCACCGGACAGCTCTATCTAAAACCGGACAGCAAAGACTTTATCATCCCCGAATTCTCTCTGCCCAACATTACATCTATTGCAGAAGACGGACACGGTAACATCTGGTTGGCAACCGAAGATTCCGGTTTACATAAGGTTTCTTTAGGGGATAAACTGAAACCGATTAAACAATACTCAACCCAGAATTCATCCTTACCCAGTAACAATATTGACAAGATAGTGATCCAGGAAAATCATTTATGGATTGCCACTACTCAAGGTTCCATCCTGCAAATGGATCTCAACTCAGAGATAATGAAGGACTTCAGCAACTCATGCGGAATGACCGGACAGTCTATTTTAGGGATGAAACATGACAGGAATACCCTTTGGATACTAACAAACCGACAATTGACTGCCTATGATATCCAGTCAGATAGATACATTCATTATTCAAATTCAGACGAATCCGTTCAGATAAACTCGTTCAAGAAGGACGTCATAGACTTGTTCAACGGCAAGCTTTATGCCGGTGGGCATGGTGGCTTTGTATCGATGGCTTCCTCAAAATTCCCATCTAAGAAGATCAATTCCAATCCGGTCATCATAACAGATATCAAAGTATCCAATAATTCTTTCTTCTTCAATCCCCAGCGCCAGTCGAATGATTTATCAACCCGAAGCATCTGGTTGGAGCCCGAAGATAACAATCTTGAAATCTTCTTCTCCGCTCTTCAATTTACAGCAACATCGAGAATAAGATACGCCTACAAGATGGATGGTGTGGACAAAGAGTGGGTATACACCGAAACCGGTAATCGGTCGGCTTTCTACAATAAAATTCCTAAAGGATATCATACTTTCAAGGTACGCTCTACAGATGAATACGGCTACTGGAAAGACGACGTCACAGAACTACGTATCTATAAAAAGCCGGCTTGGTACGAAACATGGTGGGCATACGGTACCTATATAACTCTCATCATTCTGATCCTTTATTCCATCATGTTCTATTACCTGCACAGGATAAGACGGTCCGACCAGGTTAGATTCCAGAAAGAACTGACCAAGACTAAACTGGAATATTTCACCCATATAAGTCATGAACTGCTCACCCCGCTCACTACCATCAGCTGCGTAGCAGATGATTTGGAAGAAACAAAGGCATCTCCACAGGAAGATGTACATATATTGAAAAGTAATGTGCTCCGCTTAAAACGCTTAATCCAGCAAGTGCTAGATTTTCGGAAAGTAGAAAACGACTCGTTTGTACTCACCCCTACCTATGGCAATATCAGCAGCTTCATCCGTGAAATCTACCATACAGGCATACGACCGATCATTGAAAAGAAAAACCTTCATTTCAGTCTTCATCTGGAAGAAAAAGACATTTGGGGATATATGGACTTTGACAAAATAGACAAGGTTCTGTACAATATACTCTCGAATGCGGCCAAATATACACCTGCCGATAAAAAAGTAGAGCTGAATGTATCGACTCTGCAAAAGGATAATTCCCGATTCCTCCGGATAGAGGTGCAGGATGAAGGAATCGGCATAGACCAGAAAGAAATATCCAAGATATTCACTCCATTCTATGTGAACAAAACAGCTTATGCACCTCAATCAAACGGTGTAGGGCTTTCATTAACCAAGAAACTGGTGACCTTGCATAAAGGAGACATCCAGGTAGAAAGCAGCATCGGAGAAGGTTCCAGATTCACTGTTCTAATCCCTATCGACCGGAATTATTATCCGGAAATAAAGGACATTATCGAAACCAGTGAAATACCGTCAACAGTACCGAATGAAGCAACAGAAGATACAGAAGAGAAAGAAGATACGATATTATTGGTAGATGACAATGAAGAGTTCCTACTATTGATGAAAAGAAAGTTGGCAACACACTACAATATACTCACTGCTACGAATGGAAAAAAAGCATTGGAAATTGTAAGAAGCGAAGACGTAGACCTGATGGTCAGCGACTATATGATGCCCGAAATGGATGGAATCGAGCTCTGTGCAACAATGAAACAGGACATCAACACCAGCCATATACCGGTATTGATGCTTACGGCAAAAAGTTCAGTGGAAGACCAAGTGAGATGTTTCAATGCAGGAGCAAACGGATACCTGACGAAACCATTCGATATGAAAATGCTTAATGCACGCATTGACAATCTGATGAAATCCAACCAGAAGCGACAAGAGAAGTTCAGAGTCGATACGGAAATCAATGTTGTAGCACTGGAATATCAGAGTACTGACGAGCAGTTCCTGGAAAAAGCCATCGAATGTATAGAGCAACATCTGATTGAAACCGAATTTGATATAGATACTTTTGCCTCGGAACTCAACGTTTCCAAGTCCACTCTAAATAGAAAAATGAAAGCAATGATCGGTCTCTCCCCAGTAGAGTTTACTCGCAACATCCGGCTTAAACATGCATGTACACTCCTGAAAAAGCCTTTCATTAATGTCTCCGAGGTTGCCTATGCGGTTGGTTTCAGCAATCCAAAGTATTTCACGAAGTGTTTTAAAAAGGAATTTGGCGTAACGCCTACCGAATATCAGAAAAAGGAAGAAGATAAATAAACGACTTACCCGTTGGCGGAGTTTATTGCTCATCATTTTATTCCTTTCATTTTCCGTTTTGAATTCCTCCAACCAATTGCTACTTTATTATTTGCTTTCCCCTATACTACAACAAAATCCCTCTCCAGCAACAAGTGTATTTTTGACGCAGTTAAGGTATACAAATAACGCATTCCCCGCTCTGTACCCCTTTCTGCCTCATTTGAGTACTCCTCCCTGTTCTTTTCTATATTTATTTGCATCGGCCTTAAAGACCGCAAACCAACAACAAGGATAAAGAGTTTCAGTGACCAATCCTTTTAATAATAATATATATGAAAGACAAATTTCTTAAATCAATCCAAAGAAAAAGCTGGCTGTTGCTGGCCCTGTTCTTCATCAGCAGTTGTAGCAATGAAGACATCGTGAAACATCCCGTCATCACCAACAAGTATGATCCCTCAAAGCCTCAGGCACTGACCGGCTTTATCCCGGAAAAAGGAGGAATAGGTGACAAAATCATTGTTCAGGGAAACTTCGGTACAGACCTATCCAAGATGAAAGTGATCTTTGCCGATACCAAAGAGGCTAACATCATATCAAGTGACGGAACTTCTATTTACTGTACCGTACCTAAACAACCGGGCGGTAATAATTCTGTTAAAGTCGTTGTAGACGATAAAGAGCTTACCATCGACAAGACATTTGCCTACACGCAGGTACAGAAAGTTTCTACAGTTTGCGGAACCTACAATAAAAGAGGAGATACCGATGGAAACATCTACGATGCACTATTCAATAATGTATTTGCTGTCGGTATAGTGGCAGGAGATAACATTGTAGCAGTAGAGTCGGACAAACAACGGGTACGCCTGATTTCAGAAAGCGAGAACTTGGTTACAACCCTGATAAGCGGATTCAAAGCAGGTAAACCTGCAATCAATAAAACCCGTGATAAAATGTACTTTATTGATGTCAAATCAGCTAAAGTATATATCCTGCGCCGTGAAAATAGCTGGCAGCCGGAGCTATTGCGCGAAGGTATCACCGAATTATCCGCCAACAATGGTGAAACCTGGTCCTGCATTATTGACGATGAAGAAAAATACCTCTATACAAGAAATCACCTGGGGATCTTCGTACGCATCAATCTGACAGAAAAAGATGATAGCGGACAGTACAAAGTAGAAAAACTCCTTGAACACCGCTGGGACTTTGAAGCTTGGGTTTCCGACCATTGTAGCTATCTGGCTTATAGCCGTGTAGAAGATTGCTTCTATTTTGCAGAAGACAGGACACATGCTGTATACCGGATTAAACAGAACGCTGACGGCACATGGTCGGACGAAAGGTATGCCGGAAACGGCTGGCCTAATCAAACCAATACGGAAGGTTATCGGGAAGACATACAGTTTGCCTGGCCAAATGGAGTAACTGTTGACAATGAGGGCAACATATATGTAGTAAACGCAGGCGGACAATCCATCCGAAAGATATCCTACCCGGATGGCTACGTAACAATTGCTGCCGGCGGCACCATGTCGGGCGAGACTGAAACAGACGGACTTCCACTGGAATGTACATTCCTATATCCCAAAGATATAGCTATGGATTCTGAAGAAAACTTCTATATAGCCGGAGGTGCAGGATTGAATGTGCGTAAACTCGCTATAGAATAAACTCCTTCCCGTAAATCAATAAATAAACTAATATATGAAAAATAGATTTTTCCTTATACTTTCATTCCTATTGCTTGCAAGTGTGTTTCCACTTGCCGCACAGAATGGTTTCACCGTATCCGGTATTGTGATGACGGAGCAAGGTGAAGAATTACCCGGTGTTACGATTCAATATAAAAACAATCCCTCCAAAGGAGCTATCACGGATGTTGATGGTAATTTCCGCATGGACAATGTTCCCGCCAATACAGTATTGGTGTTTACCTACATAGGTTATGCACCCCAGGAACTGGTGGTAAACGGAAATAAAACCAAGCAAAAGATTGCACTGAAAGAAATTGTAAATGAAACCGATGAGGTAGTGATTGTAGGTCGCGGTACTCAACGTAAAATCTCGGTAGTAGGTGCGGTAACTAACGTAAAGGCATCCGATTTACAGGTTCCTTCATCCTCGGTAACAAACATGCTGGGAGGTCGTGTACCGGGCATCATTGCCGTAACCCGAAGCGGCGAGCCTGGCAATGACTTTTCTGAATTCTGGATTCGTGGTATCAGTACTTTCGGTGCAGGTGCATCCGCTTTAGTGTTGATTGACGGTGTGGAAGGCGACCTGAATATACTTGATCCTGCCGATATTGAAAGCTTCACCATCCTGAAAGATGCTTCCTCTACAGCTGTATATGGTGTACGCGGTGCCAACGGTGTGGTACTCGTTACAACAAAGCGCGGTAAATCGGGTAAACTGAATATCAGTGTGAAAAGTAATGTCGGGCTTTCCTATTCTGCACGCAATCCCGAATATGTGGACGGATATACGTACGCACAACTAGCCAACGAAGCCTCCGTCGTACGAGGTGGACGTCCCGTATACAGTAATGCCGAGTTAAATCTGATAGAAACAGGACTGGACCCGGATTTATATCCCAATGTAAACTGGCGTGATGTTATGCTGAAAGATTATGTATGGAACAATCAGCATCACATTAGTATCAATGGTGGTGGAACAAATGCACGTTACTACATGAGTGTAGGCCTCCAACACAAGGATGCCATCTATAAGCAAGATAAAGGAATTAAAAACTATGATAACAGTGTAGGTTATAATAAATACAATTTTCGCGCAAATATCGATGCTAACCTAACCAAAAGTACTATTATTGAACTGGGCTTATCAACAGAGATTGTAACCAATTCTTTCCCCGGATATGCCAATGATACGAAAGCCTTGTGGCAAACACAAGCCAACCTGACCCCTGTGACCGTTCCGGTACTTTATTCGGATGGTTCGCTTCCAGCCTACGGTGCCAGTGCTGACCAACAGAACCCATATATCTTACTAAACTATACAGGTTATAAGAAGAAAAATGAAACGACAAGTAGTATCCGCCTACGCCTTGAACAAGATTTTGACCAATGGATAAAAGGTCTGAAGGCAGAAGCCACCATGTCAATCAATAATTACTCAGCCTTAACACAGTCTCAAACAAAAACTCCGGCGCTCTACTATGCACAAGGAAGAAACAAAGACGGCTCCTTAAATCTGATAGAAAAAGTAGCCAAAACAGATGATAAATACGAGTCTACCAATCTGTCTACACGGAAAATCTATTTTGACGCCCGTGTTAACTATAACCGCCTGTTCAATAATGATCATCGCGTAACCGGATTAGCCGATTTTTATATGGAAGACTTCATAACCGGTGAAGCGCAAACACTTATCGCATCTATCCCAAAACGGTATACAGGTTTGGCTGGGCGTGCAACCTACTCTTACAAGGATACCTATTTCCTGGAAGGTAACATCGGCTATACCGGTTCAGAAGCATTTGAGAAAGGACAGAAGTTCGGCGTATTTCCAGCCATCTCAGCAGGTTGGGTACCTACACAATATGAATGGGTGCAGAAGAACTTGTCTTTTATCAATTTCTTCAAGATCAGAGCTTCGTATGGTATCGTAGGTAACGACCGACTTGGTAACGACACACGTTTTCCGTTCCTTTCTACCATGACCGAAGGTAGTGGAGCCGGTATCTGGGGAAGTGGCAAGAATATAGCAGAAAGCCAGGAGGCGTCCCAAAACTTACGCTGGGAAAAAGCAAAGAAGTTCGATATAGGTATTGACGGACAACTATTTAATAGTAGTGTGGAGTTTACAGTCGACTTTTTCAGTGAACGCCGTACGGGAATTTTCCAGCAACGTGCAAGTATTCCCGATGAAATGGGATTGGCTACGCTGCCTTGGGCAAACGTAGGCGAAATGAAAAGTTGGGGAGCGGATGGTAACATCTCATACACTTACCGGTTCAAAAATGATATGAGCCTGACAGGACGCGCCAACTTCACTTACTCTAACAATAAACTGCTTGAATACGAACAAAGCGGAATTAAATATCCCTACCAAGCATGGAAAGGAACACCTTGGGGAACTCAACGCGGATTAGTTGCCTTAGGACTATTCAAAGACCAGGCAGATATTGATTCAAGCCCCAAACAAACCTTCGTAACCAGTGTAATGCCGGGTGATATCAAATACAAAGATATCAATGGCGATGGTAAAATTGACAGTTACGATGAAGTACCTATCTGCTACTCCAATGTTCCACGTCTGCAATACGGTTTCGGTCTGGAATTCCATTGGAAAAGACTGACTGTAAGTGCCCTGCTTGAAGGAGTAGGCCAAGTGAACTTTCTGTATGGAGGCAGTGGTTTTCACCCTTTCAACGGTGGACAAACAGGAAACGTACTCAGCATTGTAGCGGATGCCAGCAATCGCTGGACACCGGCTTCTTATTCCGGAACCAAAGACACGGAGAATCCGAATGCCCGTTTTCCGCGTCTCACCTACGGAGAAAACAAAAACAATAGTCAGACATCCACATTCTGGATTGCAGACGGATCTTATGTACGCTTGAAAAATGTACAGATTATGTATGACATCACTCTGCCATGCTTCAAGAAGATCGGCTTGCAAGGTTGCCAGATCAGCTTGATCGGTGATAATCTTCACTGCTGGGACAAGATCAAACTATGGGATCCGGCACAAGCGTCTGACAACGGTGCGGTTTACCCGCTGCAACGTGTATTTACCATACAGGCAAATCTTCAGTTCTAAACCTAAAAAACGATATGATTATGAATACCAAATATACATTTAAAGCTCTTCTTTGCGGCATATCCATCTGGGCAGGGATGAGTCTCGGATTAACCTCATGCGAGTCTTATCTGGATGTGGATTCTTACTTCTACGACCAGACAAATATTGATTCAATCTTTCAAAGTAAAGTTCGCGTCAATGAATACATTAATGGCATTGCCACCATACTACCGGATGAAAGTAAACTGTTCACCTCCTCTTATTTCCCGTTCGGCATGGGTTCCGACGAATGCTTCGCATCGTGGGCGGACGATTATGGGAAAAATGAGAAAGACCCTTACAGACATGCCGCAATGGCTCTGTTGCTGGGAGATGAAACTCCCCAAAGCGCGAACTATAATAACTGGGGAAGCTTTTATAAAGGTATCCGCAAAGCCAACATCGTGTTGACCCGCATCAGCGAATGTAAAGATTTGTCAGATATGGAACGCCGTGACTATACAGGACGCACTTACTTCTTGCGCGGATATTTCTATTTCAGTTTGCTGCGCCAATACGGACCGGTGCCTATCGTTCCCGACAAGCCTTTCGATGCCGATACCCCATCCGACGAAGCCTCTATCGAACGAAGCACATACGATGAGTGCATAGACTACATCTGTAGTGATATGGAAAAGGCGGCGGAATTCCTCCCGGATTCCCGTACACAACAATTCCAGTACATTGCAAGCAAAGGTGCAGCATTAGCGGTAATCTCTCGCCTACGCCTTTATGCGGCAAGCCCATGGTATAACGGAAATACCCGCTATGCGGACTGGAAAACAGCCGATGGGCGGAATTTCATTTCTCAAAACAACGATAACTCTAAATGGGGTGTAGCCGCTGTAGCTGCCAAACGAATCATTGATATGGGAAAATACGCACTCTATACAACTGCCCGTACAGAAAGAACACAGGAACTCCCGTCCAATATTTCACAGGCCGGTTTCCCTGACGGGGCCGGTAATATCGATCCTTACGCATCTTACAAGAGCCTGTTCGATGGTTCTGTGAATGCAGAGTTAGTTCCGGAATATATTTATTATTGCAATGCCATAGTGAAAGAGAACTCTCCTCAATGGCTGGCGACCCCTACCGCTCTGGGAGGTGCCAACGGTATAAACCTCTGTATGGATTTGATTGATTCCTATAAAATGATAGATGGATATGACATCCACCATTCCAGCGCAAACTATCCTTACCCTGATGCCTCTCATGCAGGTGATCCGATAGATATTGCTTACAGGGTATCTGACGGCTATACCGTGAATGGCAATGTAGCCAAAGTAGATGCTTACCGTGAACCTCGCTTTTACGCAACCATAGGATATAATCATTGTATCTGGCCTGGAACTTCTTATGTAGGCAATGACCCGGTGACCAATGTAGAAGTGACTTATTACTCTGATGGTAATGCAGGCCCCCTTCCTGAATATCCGGACAACTATAACCGTACAGGCTATACGCTCCGCAAATACATCAATCAGGAAGATAACATGAAAGGTTCCTGCCGTGCCAAAACATTTGCCGTATTCCGCTATGCGGAAATCCTCCTCAATTATGTAGAGGCATTAAATGAATTGGAAGGAAGTTATACGGATGAAGCCACAGGTATCACCGTGACCCGTAATACAGAAGAAATAAAGAAGTATTTCAATATGATACGTTATCGTGCCGGTATGCCGGGCATTACCGATGCCGAACTGAACAGTAGAGACGATATGCGTGAAGCTATTAAGCAGGAACGTAAAGTGGAGTTTGCCCTCGAAGGGCTTCGCTACCATGATTTACGCCGTTGGGGCGATGCGGACGCAGCTTATAATACAAAGATTATCGGCTGGAACACCAAAGCCAGAGTAAATAACCGTACCGGATTCTACACCCGTACAATATGGGATTCAGAGAGAATACAGAAGCGTGTATTTACACAGAAGATGTACTTCTTCCCCATCCCACAGACAACGTTGGATCATAATGCAAAACTGGTTCAGAATCCAGGCTGGTAATTAACTTTAATATTAAGACAATTATGAAAAAGCATATTTTATTTTCATTAGCAATAGGTTCGCTCTTTGTACTCACCGGATGTGAGAACACCAATGTTTGGGAAGAGGAACAGTATATAAAACAAGCCTATCTCGTAGGTATCGGAGAAGAAGGAGCATTAGTGACCCGCAACGTCAACTATGCGGACGAAAGTGCAGAAACTTTCGTATCGGTAGGCACCAGCGGCTCATTGAATCCGGATGGGGACATTCACTGTACATTGATTGAAGATCCCTCAGGCATCACTTCTTACAATCAAAAATATAAATCGAGTACGGAAATCCAATATCAGGCACTTCCTGCGGCCAATTACAACATATCTTCAATGAATGCAGTGATCCGTGCCGGAGAATCTTATGCCCGCATACCTGTTGCCATCCACCCGGAAGGATTACATTGTGATTCCTTATACGCCCTTCCGCTGAAAATGGAATCTTGCAAAGAGTACCCTGTTGCACAAGCTGAAACAGTGGTTCTGTTCGCTATAAAGACCTACAACAACTACTCGGGATACTACAATTACATCGGTACCAACAACGGAGCTTCCTTTAGTTTGATTCGTAATGCTGTTGCTGTAAACAAGAATACAATTCGTATTTATTATACAGGCACTGAGGAACTGGCAAGAGCGAAAGATACCGGACTCACCATTACAGTGAACGAAGATAACACACTCAGCCTTGCCGGATGGAAGAACCTGAATGTTACAGAGGGAAGCGGAAGCTACGATCCTCAAAACAAAACATTCAGTTTTACATGCAGGGTGAATGGGAATGAAGTGGAAGCCTATTTAATATCGGCAACAGCAAGCGAAGAATAATCGTAACCGGAAAGGATATATTAAAAACCACCACAGATTATACAGATAAAAACAGATACTTGCTTCTTCAATATAAACAATCTGTGAGTATCAGTGTAATCCGTGGTGAATTATTAATTACATAAATGAACTATTATCATGAGAGAAAAAAACATCAAAAGAGTGTTCTTGTGTTGTCTCACCGCTTTGGCTGTTAATACCTATGCCCAGAATTTCAACTGGGTCAGCAGTACAGAAGGCAACACTTGGAAACAATCAAAAGTGAAATTACAATCGAGCGCCGGCCAAACCCCGCTTTTAGATATCAGCGGAACGGAAGAAGGCACCACATTCATAGCATGGGGAACCACCTTCAACGAACTGTGCTGGGATGCCTTGAACATGCTCACCCGTGATGAACAGGACGACCTGTTGAAGAAAATGTTTTCCCCTGAAGGAGAACTTCGTTTCAACAGAGGCCGTATTTCGATGAATGCCAATGACTATGCCCGTGACTGGTATAGCTGCGACGAAGTATCAGGCGACTTCCAACTGAAGTATTTCAATATCAACCGTGATAAACTGGCTATTATCCCCTTTGTCCGTGCAGCGCAAAAGTATAATCCGGGTATGACTTTCTGGATGTCTCCCTGGTCACCTCCCAGCTGGATGAAAATTAACAATGATTATCCGGTTCGCAGTGACAGGACTAATAAGATGTCGCCTCTGTCTGATGTAATACTCTATGAGGATAATACGGAGACACGCGATAACGTCTTCCCCCGACAACTCGCAGTGAATGACTACATGATTCAGGATCCACGCTATCTGCAAACTTATGCCAACTTCTTCTGTAAGTTCATTGATGCTTATAAAGAACAAGGAATTCCCATCGATATGATCATGTATCAGAATGAAGCATACAGTTATACCCCGTATCCCGGTTGTGCCTGGACAGCTGAGGGTACCGTACGTTTCAACGTAGAGTATCTGGCGCCCACATTAAAGAAACATCATCCGGAAGTAACTCTCTACCTTGGTACTTTCAATACCAACCGCTATGACTATGTTGATAAAATACTTTCCGATCCACGCATGCCGCAAAGCGTTCAGGGAGTTGGCTTTCAGTGGGAAGGAGGACAGATACTGCCTAAAATACGTGCCAAATACCCCCAGTACAAGTATATGCAGACAGAAAGCGAATGCGGTGGGGGCACCTTCGACTGGAGAGCGGGCGAACACACCTTCCATCTGATTAATCACTATCTGGGTAATGGCTGCGAAGAGTACACCTTCTGGAACAATACCCTCTGCGATAACGGTGAAAGTCCCTGGGGTTGGAAACAGAATGCTTTGATACATGTTGATTCAAAAACCCGTACGGTAACTCTTACACCGGAGTATTATGCTGTAAGACATTATAGCCAGTTCGTAACACCCGGTTCACGCGTTATAGCCTACAAGCCTTCAACAGAAGGAAGAACACCGGTCTTGGTAGTGGAAACTCCAGAAAAGAAAAAGGTAGTGATAGCCGGAAACTTTAATGATGAGGCTAAAAAAGTAACCGTGAAGTTGCGGGACCGTTACCTGAACATTGAACTTCAACCGCACTCTTTCAATACATTCGAAGAGAAATAAATTTCTTCAATAAAATGATAAGCAAGTGAGCATAATTCGTTTATGCTTTGGGAGTATCTGTCATGCTAAGCGTAGTTGAAGTATCTCCTCTCTTGAAATGATGAAGAGAATGAGATCCTTCGATAAGCTCAGGATGACAGATAGTATCAGATAATTAAGCACGAATATTTAATGATAACTACAAGCATTATTGATCAGCCATCATTTCTTACCTGTGAGACTTTTGTTTCTTACCTGAGAAACTTTTGTTTCTTGCCTGTGAAACTTTTGTTCCATAGGCAAGGCACTTTTGTTTCAATAGGAAGAAACAAAATAGAACAAATAGAGGTGCGACAAAGCACTATTGTTTCAAATACTCTGAGGGCAATACCCCAAACTCTTCCTTAAAGCATTGCCGGAAATAAACCACGCTGTTTATACCTACCCTGAAAGCAACTTCGGAGATATTATACCTGCCTTCCAGAAGCAACCGTTCAGCATGCTGCATTTTTATCTTACGAACATATTCATTGGTAGACAAGCCTGTCAAAGCTTTCATCTTGCGATACAGCGTAGACTTACTCATACACATATTATCAGCCAGATAACCTATGTCAATCTTCTCGGATGACAACCGGGCTTCTATCAGCTGATTTATCTTCTCAATAAACTCATTATCCAATTTATTCAAAGACTCTGCCAATAAAGCACGTTTCTCATCCATATTATGATGTGGAGTACTGGTATTAAAACGTTCTGTCAGCCGCTTGCGGGATTCAAGCAAATTGTTGATACGACTATGCAGGAGAGTAGCACTGAAAGGTTTCGTCAGATAAGAATCGGCTCCCACCTGATATCCCTCTTCTTTATCCTGCAACGAATCTTTAGCAGTCAACAGAATAATGGGAATGTGACTGGTGCGCACATCTTCTTTCAATATTTTACACATCGTAATTCCATTCATCACAGGCATCATGATATCACTCACAATGATATCAGGAATACTATTTAATGCCTGCTCCATCCCCTGTTCGCCATTCGCCGCTGTTTTCACTTCAAAATCATCAGAGAAGGATTCGGCAATATAATTGCAGATGTCCTGATTATCTTCCACTATCAACATAATACGCTTTCCACCGGAAGCTGACTCAGGAATCTCTTCTTTTTCTTCCTTTTCATCTACAGTTCTTTCCGGTGAATCGGCATGTAATACATGAGGATAAGTATTATCAGTCAATAGACTGAAATAGAAGGTACTACCTGTGCCTAAGGTACTCTCCACCTTTATTTCCCCCTCATGCAACGTCACCAGATTTTTCACCAGTGCCAGGCCGATACCGGTACCCGAAGCCTGATGATCGCCTCCTTCCTGATAATAACGATTAAAGATATGGGGTAATGCCTCAGGAGTAATGCCAAAACCTGTATCACTTACTTTTATTTCAGTATAACTGATATTATTCCGTACCACATTGTGCAATCCCAGGGTGATAGAACCCTTCTCGGTATATTTAATAGCATTAGAGATCAGATTATCCAGGATAATAGTCACTATCTCTTTATCAAAGTATAGAGGCATATCCTCTTTTTCCAGTTCGATGCGAAACTCAATATCCGGCTTACGATTCAGTTCTTTATATTTAAGTCCTATTTCGTATACTAGATTGGCAATATTGTCATGAGCCACACAAAGCTTCTTATTCTGTGTTTCCGTCTTTCTGAATTCCAGTATCTGGTTGATCAGATTCAATAATCGTATGGCACTTTGATGGATAACTGATATCTTCTGGGCATCCTTGTTGGAAAGCGAATTACTCTTCTGCATATCTTCCAGTGGGCCCAGTATCAATGTCAGCGGTGTACGAAGTTCATGCGTGATGTTGGTATAAAAACGCAGACGCTCCTGATTCAGTTCCTGCTCTTGCACATGATTCTTTTTTTCCAGATCGTACAGAACTTCCATATCAAGCTTCTTCTTGTAAGCATAAAGAATGAAGAACAGGATGGCTCCACTCAACAACACATAGCTGCATTTCGCCCACCAGGTAAGCCACAAAGGCGGAACAATATGGATATCCAAAGTTGTAACCTCATCCGACCATTCCTGGTTCTTGATACGGGTTTTTACCATGAAATGATAATCACCGGGAGGCACATTACGGAAGGTTACGCTATTGGGGTCTGTCACCGTATACCATGCATCTTCCAGTCCTTTCAGCATATAGGCATACTCCACCTGGTTGACCAATGCATAGTTCCGTATATTAAAAGTAATATTAAAGCTATTCTGCATATACTTCAGCCTTACTTTCGACTGACCGTCAATACTGACCACTTCTTCATTGTCTCCCATATTACCCAAAGGAGCAAATATCTTCATTTCCGTGATAACAGCCGCAGGAGACTCACGCTTTGTCAGAACAAAATCCGGATTGAAATGGCAAAGTCCATTGATGGAACCGAAATAAATCTCTCCATTCTGATCCTTAGCTACACTGCCACTCATAAAATTTCCCATCGGCACATTATCCCAATGGTCATAGTTATAGAAAACATCCTTATCCCGCAACAGACAACTGATTCCCTTATTGGTGCTCACCCAGATATTATGATTCGCATCTTCCGTTATAGCACGTATATGTGTATTGGTTAAGCCTTCTTCACGGCGGTAAACCTTATATTCCCAATCGGATGGCGAAGAGAAACACACCAAACCTTCTCCTGTCCCGACCCATACATTCTTCCTGCTGTCTTCATAAATTGCATTGATGGTATTGGAAGGGAACAGGTTCTCCATATTAAAGAGCTTGATATCCTGCAACTCATCATCTCCTATCCCCAGGCCACTCCCAAAAGAACCGATCCACAGACGTCCCTGAGAGTCCTTCATAACGCACCGCACCAGATTGTTCTCAAACTCATAATGTCCCACGATCTTCTTATCAGCCAGACTAACTTTATAGATACCACGACTGGTACCAATCCACAGAATATGCCGGTCGTCTTCATAGAACGAACGGATATCCTCGTGCTCTAATTCTTTAAGGAAGTTCCGGTGGAATATCTTTCTCTTCGAATCGTAATAATTCACTCCACCCATAAATAAGCCGAACCACAGATTATCTTCCGAGTCGCGCAGTGAGGCCAGCACAGAGTTTCCACTCATATCTTCAATCTCTTCCTGATAAACGGATACCCGTTTACCTTGATCAAAGACATTGATTCCTCCCCCATCTGTTCCAATCCACAATTTACCTTGGCTATCCACACAAACGCTGCTTGCTGTTTTATTATTCAGGCGACTCATTGAATTCTGATTGGGAGAATAGTAATAACCGCCAAACAAAGGTGGCTCATAGCTTAAGAAATTTATGCCACCACCCCATACACCCGTCCAGATATTCTTGAATGAATCCTGAAAAATGCACCTCGTACTTGAATTAGAGAGACTGTATCCGTCATCTCCTTCCCTGATATAATGAAATTGAGTCTGTTCGGGTAGCAGGAACAAACGCTGCGATAAATCCATTATGGCTATTCCACCAAATTCCATAGCTATCCACAACTTATTCCCGTCAAGCTGCTTAATGTCGTAGATATAGTGCGAAAGATTCCCGTCTGAATTAAACTGGATGAAATTCTCTGATTCAGGATTAAACAATGCCAGACCTTTGTTTGTCCCTACCCAGATATTATTATTCAGATCCTTATATACGCATCTCACTTCATTACCCGGCAAGCTATGCCGATCACCCGGATCATGCACGAAGTTCTTCGCCCTTTTATCTTTAATGGAAAGAATACTAAAACCATTATGGACATGACCTACATATAACTTACCATTCCCCCCATCAGCAACAGTCCAGATGTTATCACTGACAAGCCCCGGTATATTTGCTGTATTATAATGAGAAAAGTGACCGGTTTCTTTATCAAAATATTCAATTCCTTTCCAATAAGTTGTCACCCACAGATTTCCATCAGCAGCGGCAATAACATTGGTTACGTCATCCGTAATGATACTTTCAGGCACAGCCTCATTATGCCGGTAGAATGTAAAGGTGTCCTTTACATAATTATAAGCATTCAACCCCGCCCTCTGTGTGCCAATCCATAAGATGGAATCCTTCGGATCATCCAGCAGGCAGTTCAGTTCATTCCCCGTAATACCATAGCCATTCTTTGTTTCATTCTTATAGTAAGTAATGAAGCGCGTTCCATCGAACTTATTCAAGCCCTCTTCAGTCGCAAACCATAAAAAGCCCTCTTTGTCCTGGGCTATACTAACCACATAGTTATTGGATAATCCCTTCTCAATTCCCAATTGCCTGACAGCATAAGGTTGTGCCGTCAGAAGGGCAGGTAACAACAGTAAGTAAAGTAATAATCTGCTTTTCATGACATCAATTTTCTATTGCAATCCAAAAGTATAAATAAATTCTTTATTTCAGATACACAAATCGTTCATTGCAAGATTTACATCCCCTCACTGCAAGATTTATGCAGTTCAAGAAAACTAAGATAGCTTACATTTGCATTATCTAAAAGTGATATTTTAGTAAAGAATGTATCTAATTGTTTAACTTTAAAAGTAATATGTATGAAGAAGAAGCATTTATTCAATGCCGCCCTACTCTGGGCATTCTTATCACTGACTTTATGGACTACAGGATGTAGCGACGATGATGGCTATCCTGATGTGGACGGACAGGCACCTTCCATAGAAATGACACTTGAACACATTCAGACTGCAAATGGTCACACATTTACACTGGAAGGAACGATTAAAGATGCTGATGGTATTTCAACCATTCAACTGCAATGTGCCGACCTGAACCTCAACAAAACAATCGATTTGATCGAGATTTATGAGAAACCTCTCGAAACTTACGAATTGAGCTACGACTTCAAAATTCAACCGGATGAAATCGGTGAACAGTTCACCGTAAAAGTTACCGTAACCGACGTAGGCGGACGTACTGTTTCACAAGATGTACTTGTAACGTTGGACGGAGACTTTGAAGATCCAGTATTCGTTATTGCACCCGAAAAGGGTGGTATGGTCACCGTATTGCTGAGAGAAGGTGAAATCCCTACACTCAACATGAATATCTCGATAACTGACGACCGCGGACTGGATTATCTATTGGTAAACATCGAAGGCATCGAAGGATATGAAAACCTGAAAATAGATGCTGATGGTGAAAAAGCTTTTGAGCACTCATTCAACATCACAATGCCTAATGAAAAGAAGGACTATCCGATGACACTTACTGCTGTCGACAAGACAGGAAAAAGCACAATGATAGAATGTACCGTATCTGTAACCGATGTACAGGATTTCGAAAAGATGTATCTGGCAGACGTAGCTACCGAAGCAGAACTAAACAGCGATGTATTCGGCGTACCGATGCGCATAGATCATGTGGGCGAATTCCAATATCAAGCTCTCTATTATTGCCAGAAAGCTAATACGGAAATCTTCTTCTTACCGCAAAAGACAAGTTTTTCTCCTGTTTGTTATGGTATTGATCCGACAGATGAAGCCATGCTGACCGATGATCCGGCACTGGCTAAACCAATTGTACTGACAGAAGCTAATGTATACTATAAAATCAATATCAATATCTTGCTGAAGACGTATGAAATGGAAACTTATTCACTTGCAGAAGCTGTAGACCCATGGCCTGCAAGCATGAAATACGGCTTACCTACCATGGATAAATGGAACAACAACAGCGGTGAGATGATGGACTTTACGTTCGGTCTGACATCTGACAATCCTACCGGAGTAGTCTCTTTCAAACAAGATGCCACTAACCCGCACTTGTTCTACAATGAGCCTATGTCACTGACAGCAGGAGAGTCAATGAACTTCATTATTCACAACTATCACACAGACCAATGGTGGAACTTTGTTCGCTGGTGCAGCGATACTGAAGAAGAGCCTGAAATATTCGGCTATTACACCGGAAGTGCATTTAAAAATTCCAATTACACCGGTCCCACTACAACACAAGATGTATGGTCTAAACCCAAAGTGACTGTAACCGGCACCTATCAATTCTGGTTTGATTCCCACCTGGGTAGAGCGAAATTAGTACGAGTAAATTAACCTAATAATAGTCTGACAAATGAGAAAGCAACTATTAATTGCATGTCTTTTGTTACTGTCAATATGCAGCTATGCACAACAGATAACAGTAAAAGGTATAGTGACTTCAGCTACCGATAAGGAACCCTTAATCGGAGCTACAATTCAAGTGAAAGGCAGTGGAACAGGCACCATCACAGGCATCGATGGTGATTATACACTGATGAATGTTCCTGCAAACGCTATACTTGTGTATTCTACCATCGGTTACCAGACACAAGAAATCAAAGTAAACGGACAGACCACCATCAACGTTGTGTTGTCGGAATCTGCCGAACTACTGGACGAAGTGGTGGTTATCGGATATGGTGCCGTGAAAAAGAGCGACCTGACCAGTTCCATCGCTACAGTGAAAGGCGATGAAATCACCGAAACTGTAACCGGTAATGCTATGGACGCCTTACAAGGTAAGATCAACGGTGTACAGGTAACCAGCGGTGGTGGCCCGGGTACACAACCTAAAGTATTGATCCGTGGTGTAACTACAGTTAACGGAACCGATCCGCTCTACGTAGTAGATGGTATGCCGGTAGGTACGAACATCAACTTCCTAAACAGTAATGATATCCAGTCCATGGAAGTTCTAAAGGATGCTTCTGCGGCTGCTATCTACGGTACGCGTGCCTCTAACGGTGTGATCCTGATTACTACCAAGAAAGGTATTGCCGGAAAAACAAATATCAGTTTCAGTGCATCGGCAGGTTTCCAAACGTTGGCTAAACCCAAAATGGCCAATGCTGCCGAATACAAAGAAGTGTTCAATACCTGCTATACAAATGATGGAGGTACCTCTATCTGGAATGACACCGGTGCCACTACCAATCCGAATGGTACTGACTGGTGGGATGAGGTAATCAATAAGACTGCTTTAGTACAGAATTACTCACTCAACATCTCCGGTGGTAATGACAAATTGGTTTATAATCTTAGCTTAGGTTATTTCCGTAATAATTCACAATACGACTACGGATACTGGGATAAAATCAATGCACGTCTCAATACGGAATATACCTTCAACAAATACGTAAAAATGGGTTTTGACATTGCACCGCGCGTAGAATCATGGGATGATACTCCCAACCTTTTCTCAGCTGCTATGTCCATGGATCCGACAACTCCTGTATTTAAACCACAAGATCAATGGGTGGACAATGAGTTTAACAACTATCAGCGTTCTTACAACAATCAGGAATGGAACCCAGCCGGTTCGTTGTCACGCCAGAATGGACATTCACGTGAAATGGGTGCCATTGTAAACACCTATTTACAAGTAAATCCGATTGAAAAGCTTACCTTACGTACACAATTCGGAGCTAATGCCCACTTCCGTCGCTCGGATGGATTCACACCCGAATTCTATATCGACGCTTTGGAACAATCTACATTGAGTAATGTTTCCCGTGAGATGCAAGAATGGCTCGACTGGAACTGGACCAATACTGCAACTTATTCTGACACTTTTGCTTCAAAGCATAACCTCAATATAATGGGTGGTTTCACAGCAGAACGTTTTGCATGGTTCCAGACCAAGGCTTCACGCGACGATGTGCCCAACAATATGGACATCATGCAGGAAGTAAATGCCGGTACACAGAATCAGAAAGGTGACGGTACTACCACCTACAACACGTTGATATCATACTTGGGACGTATCATGTATAACTATGATAACCGTTACTATGTGACAGCATCTATCCGTGCCGATGGTTCTTCCCGCTTCCCCAAAGGAAACAAATATGCTATCTTCCCCGCGGTATCTGCTTCATGGCGCATCATCAGCGAAAGCTTTATGCAAGACCAGAAGGTATTCAGCAATCTGAAACTACGTGGTGGTTGGGGTCGTGTAGGTAACCAGAACATCGACAACGATGCTACTCTTACCCTACTGGGACAAGCTGACTATGTATTTGGTTCAACTCCCGTCCGTGTACCCGGTACCATGATATCAGGCGTAGGAAACAATCAACTGCAATGGGAAACAGTGGAAGACTGGAACGTAGGTGTGGACATGTCATTCCTAAACTCCCGCCTAGGTGTAACTTTTGAATATTTCCAAAAGAAATCCAGCAACATGCTCTATCAGAAACAGAATATCTTCGCTATCGGTTATCCCGATTGGAACAGCACTGTATGGATGAACATCGGTAGTATGAAAGCCAGCGGTTGGGAATTAAGCCTGAACTGGCAGGATAAAGTATCTGATTTCTCTTACAATGTAGGTGTAAACCTTTCAGCTGTGAAAAACAGAGCTATCAAATTCTCTGGAGACGGACCTATTCAGACTGGTGGGTTCAATAGTGATCAGATCATCCGTAACGAAGACGGTGGTTTAATTTCACGGTTCTACGGATACGTGGCAGATGGTATCTTCCAAAACTGGAGCGAGGTATATGCTCATACCAACGAGCATGGAAAATTGATACAGGATAAAGCACAGCCAGGTGATATCCGCTTCAAGGACTTGAATCATGACGGTGTACTGGACGAAAACGATAAGACATGGATCGGTAACCCTTATCCAGACCTTATGGTAGGTTTGAATCTGGGCTTCAATTACAAGAACTTCGACTTCACAGCCAACTTCTACGGAACACTCGGCAACGATATCTTTAATAAAACCAAAGGATTATATTCCGGGGTAAGCGGGCAGAACGTATGGGCAGGTACGCTGGAAAAAGCATGGCATGGCGAAGGTACCAGCAATGACATTCCACGCTTGTCATACAACGACCTGAACCAGAACTATACACGCGTATCCAGCTTCTTTGTAGAAGACGGTTCGTACATGCGATGCAAACTGCTTCAGGTAGGTTATACTCTTCCCAAGAAGCTCCTGCGCGGAACAGAGTTGCGTCTTTCATTCTCAGCACAGAATCCGTTCACTATCACCGGTTATTCAGGTATGGATCCCGAACGTCCGCAGATTGGTAATGATGGAAGTGTAATCGAAACAGGTATCGATGGCATTGCCTATCCCAACCCACGTACATTCTTGTTTGGTATTGACTTTAAATTTTAATCCTTGATAACAATGAAACAGATATTAGCAATATTGACATTGATTGCCTCGCTGACATTCACCTCTTGCGAGGACTTCCTGACCGAGGAAGTGCGTGGGCAACAAAATCTCGACACCTATTTCCAAAGTGTAGAGGAAGCCGAGTCATTCATCACCGGTTGCTACCAGGCCATCACTTTCGGTGGCTGGTGGAACATCAATACGGTATGGTTACTTTCCGAAATGTGCAGCGATGACGGTTGGATGGGAAATACAACCCAAAGCCAGAGTGATTATATCTCTTTAGCACATTATCAGGGTACAGGACAGAGTAACGGAGCCATCTCAAACTTCTGGCAATACCGTTATAAAGGCATCTTACGCTGCAACGTAGCCGTAGAACGCATCTCACAATCCGAATTCTCGGACGAAGACATGAAGAACCGCCTGATAGGCGAAGCCCGCTTCCTGCGTGGATATTTCTACTTCGAACTGGTAAGAAACTTCGGCGGTGTACCTCTCGTTACAAGCTTCCTGTTGCCCGAGGAGATACAAGGCATTACCCGCGCTTCTGCCGAAGATGTATATAAGTTCATCGAAGATGATCTGAAAGCTGCCGCCGACGCGTTGCCAAAACGTAGTGAATATGCTGCCACCGATATGGGGCGTGCTACCAGTGGTGCAGCCTTAGGCCTGCTAGGTAAAGTTTACCTTTATCAGGAAAAGTGGCAAGAAGCACATGATGTATTGGAAACCGTTATCGACAGCAAAGAGTACGAACTGCTTGATAACTTCGGTGACGTATGGAGTGTTGATCACAACAACAGTAAAGAGAGTCTGTTTGAAGTACAGTATATGTACGACGGTACTTATTCATTAGGTGGTTCACTGACAATAATCACCGGTGCACGTAATGGTCCCGGCGACGGATGGTCTTGGGGTCAGCCTACTGCCAACCTCGAACAGGCTTACATTGACGCAGGTGATACCGAACGCCTTCGCTGGACTATCATCAAAACCGGATGTACCGAGATTGCCGGTGAAGATAACTTCGATAAGTTCATTGAAAATAGCAAAGACATGGCTAATTACAAGACTTATATCGAGAAGTATGGTTGGGATCCGGATTGCTATATAATTGACCCTGCACAACATAAATCGGCACGTATCGTCCGCAAATATTTCGTACCTATCGAAAAGCGTCCGGAAGTGTACAATACAGACAAGATTCCTTTGGATCACCGCATCTTGCGCTATGCCGATGTATTGCTGATGTATGCCGAAGCCTGCAACGAACTGGGTGATGACGCTACAGCACGTAAATACCTCAATGAAGTACGTAACCGCGTAAACCTGGAGGATGTAAAATCAAGCGGCAACGATCTCCGCAAAGATATCCGTCTGGAACGTCGCCTGGAATTAGCATGGGAGCAAAATCGCTTGTATGACATCCGCCGCTGGACCGACGACAATGGCAAGAAGGTGATTTCCAATCTGCTGGGAACCAATGGTACTTTCGTTAAGTATAACACAGATGCCGCTACCCGCGACCTCTATGAATGGGAGAACCAGGGCGAAGCAAGTAATAAAGGTGCTGGCTTTGATGAAAACCGCGACATGGTATTCCCCATTCCTTTGTATGAAATCACAATGTCTAATGGTTCTATCGTTCAGAATCCGGGTTGGAATTAACCCCGGTGAATGTCTAAATAGAATTCTTCAATAGGTCTTTATACTCTGTCGCGGATAGTTTCATAATAGATTATCCGCGACAGTCTTTTTTTAAACCATCGAATATTTATGAAGCTAAAATATTATTTCACTCTGCTGTCCCTGCTTTCCTTTATGGCTTGCAGTGACGATTCTCCTTCTACACCCGATACCCCCGATCAACCGGATGTACCGAATAGTGTAGAGAAACTAGTCACCATTAATGCCGGAAAAACCTATCAGACTATCACAGGATTCGGTGCATCAGACTGCTGGAATCCTTCCTATGTAGGTAAATACTGGACCAACAGCCGTGAGAAAATCACCGAATTACTCTTCTCTTCCGAAATTCAGGCAGGAAGCCCCAAAGGTATCGGTCTCTCCATGTGGCGTGTAAACCTTGGCGGTGGAACTGCCGAACAAGGTGATGCAAGCGACATTACCGATAAATCCCGTCGCGCAGAGTCATACCTGACAAACGACTTGACCCTTGACTGGAATCGTTGCGAAGGGCAACGTTATTTCCTGAACCGTGCTAAAGAGTTCGGTTGCGAAAGTATCGTCCTTTTCAGCAATACACCACCCGTACAATATACACAGAACGGCAAAGGTTTCTCCAACCAAGGAGGAGTATCAAACCTGAAAAACGATTGCTACGATGACTTTGCCGCTTACATGGGCGATGTAGCTCAATACTACATAGATAAAGGTTATCCTGTGACGCACATCTCACCGGTCAACGAACCGCAATACAACTGGGATGGAGGACAAGAAGGAAGCGGCTGGACCAATGACGAAGTTGCCAGGTTGGCCCGCGAACTGGATGATGCCTTAACCGAACGTAATTTGTCTACCGATATCCTGCTCGGTGAATCGGGCGATTGGGAATACTTATATAAGACCAAAGACAATGCCAATCGCAGTAACGTTATGTCTGCCTTTTTCACCCCCGGCTCGTCAGCTTATGTAGGTAACTTAAATCATGTAAAGAAACTAATCTGCGGTCATAGCTATTGGACCGATGGTACTTGGGACGGTATGCGCAGCGTACGTAAGCAAGTGGCACAAGCAGCAACGCAATATGGTGTAGATGTATGGCAAAGTGAATGGAGCATGCTGGGAGACAACTACAGCAACACAGAATTTGTAGGATATGACAATGCTACAGAAATGGATATCGCATTTTATATGTCGAGAGTGATACACAATGACCTTACCGTAGCAGGAGTATCTTCATGGAGCTACTGGACTTCCATGGACGTAGCCCGTTGGGGACATAAAAACCGTTTTCTTCTGATATCCCTCGTACCTGGTGGAGGAATCAACGACAACAATGACAACATAGAAAAAGAAGGTACCTTCCAACCCACTGCCACCCTTTGGGTATTGGGTAATTATAGTCTGTTCATCCGCCCCGGATACCAACGTATCAACATGCAACTGACCGAATCGCTCAACTTCTTTGGATCTGCATGGCTATCCCCGCAAGGAGATAAAATAGTAGCCGTCTTCACCAATATGTCCAGCAAGAATGTCCGCCTAAGCGAAACTCATGAAGGATGGAGCAACGAAGCTACGTCAATCCGGACCTACACCACTACCAATAGCAAAAAACTGACAGAAGCCACCGTATCTGCCGGAGAATCTGTACTTTTGGAAGCGGAAAGTGTAACCACAGTAGTGTATAATCTAAAATAATCATCCAAAATGAAAAACGCTATATTCACGCTGACTGTATTCATGACAGCCCTGCTCACCGGCCTTCCGGCACAGGCGCAGGTTTCATTTGGTAATGCCACCAAATTCAATGAAGATTGGCTCTTCCGGCTGACCGATGACTCAACCATTGTAAATCCCGCCTTCAATGACAGCGAATGGCGCAAACTCAGATTGCCGCATGATTGGTCTATTGAAGGACAACTTTCACCTTCTTTAGCAAGCTGCACCGGCTATTTACCTGGCGGAATCGGCTGGTATCGCAAACATTTCAAGATCACGGATGACGCTCCACGCCATTATATCTATTTCGAAGGAGTATACAATCGCAGTGAAGTCTATTTAAACGGACATCTGCTTGGCAAACGCCCTAACGGTTATATCTCATTTCTCTACGACATGACTCCTTATCTGAAAGAGGGGGACAACGTGTTAAGTGTACGTGTGGACCATAGCCGCTATGCTGATTCCCGTTGGTATACAGGATCGGGCATATATCGTGACGTATGGCTAATTGCCGCTCCTGAAATACACCTAGCACAATGGGGCACAAGTTGGCATGCCACTTCTCTGACCAACCGACAGGCTACCATAGCCGTCGATATGGAAGTACAGAAACACATAGCAACCAACGACAGACTTGAACTTTCGGCTACACTATACGATGCTGTCGGCAAACAAGTAGCGCAACGCCGCACCCGTGTTTCTGACGGTAAAGAAGGTATTACTAAAGAAAATCTCACACTGAAAATAACGAACCCTCACCGTTGGAATCTGGACGATCCTTACCTTTATACACTAAAAACGGAATTGCTCAGCAATGGACAGCGTATCGATGGATGTGAGACTAAAGTAGGACTCCGTACACTGAAGTTTGACCCTAACAAAGGATTTGCGCTCAATGACGACTGGATGAAGGTCAAGGGTGTATGCCTGCATCATGATGCCGGTGTACTCGGTGCTGTAGTACCTCCGGAAGTATGGGAGCGCCGTTTAAACAATCTGAAAGAAATAGGTGTAAATGCTATCCGCATGAGCCACAATCCACAGGCTCCCGTTGTATATGATCTATGCGACCGACTGGGACTTCTCATCATGGATGAAGCATCCGATGAATGGGAATTCCCGAAACGTAAATGGGTGAAAGGCTGGAATAAGGGGGAACCCGCCTATGACGGTTCTTTCGATTTCTTCGAAGAATGGATTGAACAGGATGTAACCGATATGGTACGTCGCGACCGCAATCATCCTTCCATTTTCATGTGGAGTATTGGTAATGAAGTAGATTATCCGAATGATCCTTACTCGCATCCTATTCTTGACGGATCAACCATCAATCAACCCATGTTTGGCGGTTACAAACCGGATGCTCCTGATGCCATGCGTATCGGAAAGATAGCCAAACGACTGGCTGCATGCGTCCGTGCTGTCGATACGTCACGCCCCGTAACGGGAGCACTGGCAGGAGTTGTTATGTCCAATCAAACAGAATATCCCGAAGCCATCGATGTAGTAGGATACAACTATACTGAAAACCGCTATGATGAAGATCATGCCACCTATCCCAACCGTGTCATTTATGGTAGCGAAAACGGTTCCGGTCTTGAAGCCTGGTATGCCGTAAAGGATAAAGAATTCATCTTCGGACAATTCATCTGGACGGGTACCGACTACCTTGGTGAATCGGGTGCATGGCCCTCACGCGGACTATATACCGGATTGCTCGACTTTGGTAGTTTCCCCAAACCCCGCGGTCACTTCCGTGCTTCCTTATGGTGCGAAAAACCGGTTACTTATGTGGGTACTTATCCCATACCGGATCGTTTCAAAAACTCCCGGCGTACCTTCCTGTCACCCGATGCATGGGATATATGGAACTATGATCCCGGCCAGGAAATACGTGTAGTCTGCTATACCAATGCCCCACAAGCACGTCTGTTACTTGATGGAAAAGTGCTAGGTGAGATGAAACCCTATGATGAAAAGACAGGTATCATCTACTGGGATATTCCCTATCGGGCGGGTGAATTGAAAGCCGAAGGCTGCGATAAAGACGGAAATATATTGTCCAGCTATTCCATCAAAACCTCTGGTCGCCCCTACGCTCTCCGTGTAAGTGCCGATCGTACCAATCTATCTTGCAACCGCGCTACAGCGCATCTCATTGTAGAAGTGATAGATGAAAAGGGTGTCGTAGTGAAATTAGGCGATAATGACATTACTTGTACCATCGAAGGTCCGGCACATTTACTGGGGCTCGAAGGTTCCGATAACAGCGACATGAGTGACTACACCGATAATCGCCATCGTGCCTTCCACGGACGTCTACTCACCTACATACAGACCACAGGTGAGAAAGGTCAGATTCGCGTAAAGTTTACTTCACCACTTTTACAAGGAACAGAGATTGTCTTGAATGCTAAATAATCCTCTAAAAACAAATATTTATATGAAATACAAAGTATTATTACTCGCCCTCGCCGCAATAACTACTTCGTGTTCACCACAAGCAGATATAAACTATCAGATTATTCCCGAACAGCCTCAGCAAACCATGGATCATTTCAGTGCTTCGGATGCCTGGAGCATGCACATCATAGGTAAATGGCCTCAGGAGAAACAGGACCAAGTAGCTGACTGGTTGTTCAGTACTGACAATGACGCTAACGGAAAGCCCAAAGGAATCGGGCTTTCTCTGTGGCGCTTCAATGTAGGTGCAGGAAGCACGGAACAGGGCGAAGCCAGTCAGATAGGCTCCCCTTGGATGCGTACCGAATGTTTCCTGCAACCGGACGGAAGTTATGATTGGGACAAACAACAGGGACAGCGTAATTTCCTCCGATTAGCAAAGGAACGTGGAGTCAATAAATTCCTTGCTTTCCTAAACTCTCCACCCGTTTACTTCACTCAAAACGGGCTTGCCACCAACACCGGACGTGACGGCACACTGAATCTGAAAGCGGAACATTATGAAGACTTCGCCCGTTTTCTGGCAAATGTGATCAAAGGAGTTGAAAAGAAAGACGGCATTAAGTTCGATTACCTCTCCCCTTTCAACGAACCGGACGGACACTGGAATTGGATAGGTCCCAAACAAGAAGGTACCCCGGCAACAAAGAAAGAAATTGCCCGTGCCGTACGCCTCATCAGCAAAGAGTTTGTGAAAAAGGGTATTGATACGGAAATCACCATCTGCGAAGCGTCAGACTATCGTTGTATGTTCTCCACACATATGACAAACCATGAACGTGGATACGAAATACAATCTTTCTTCTGCCCCGACAGTGTAGATACTTATTTGGGAAACACCCCGAATGTCCCCCATCTCATTGCAGGGCACAGCTATTGGACCAATACACCTTTAGAAAGTCTGAGAGATTACCGTCGTCAGTTACGTGATACATTGGACAAATACAAAGTTGACTTCTGGCAAACGGAAACCTGCATTATGGGGAACGATGAAGAAATTGGCGGAGGCGGTGGATTTGATCATACAATGAAAACAGCCCTCTATGTGGCCCGTATCATTCATCACGACATTGTTTATGCAGGAGCACGTAGCTGGCAGTGGTGGCGTGCCATAGGAGGTGACTACAAAGACGGATTGCTACGCGAATACACTGATCCCGATCTTCATGACGGTAAAGTGGAAGACTCCAAATTATTATGGATATTAGGTAATTACAGCCGCTTTATACGCCCGGGAGCTGTACGCATGTCTATTAAGGCAACAGACAAATCCGGACAGGTAATCCCGGAAGGAGATACTGATCCCCAAGGACTCATGTGTTCTGCTTATCAGAATACAAACGGACAATGGGTAATGGTAGTTATCAACTACGCTGATCAGGAGAAAAATTTCACTTTCAAAGTGGATGGTTCCAAAGTAAAGTCATGGCAAGGCTACCGCACCTCAGATGAAGCGGGTGAAGATCTTCTACCCATTAAGAAACTGAAAAACGAACAGATAGCAGTAATTCCTGCACGTTCCGTTATCACTTTTGTTTCTCAGGATTAAGAGATTTCACCACAGAGTAACACAGAGGTTCACAGAGTTTTATTTTCTTGATTTAGAAATTATTGAACTCTGTGAACCTCTGTGTTACTCTGTGGTGAAATCCCTATTCTTTCGGCCGCCCAAATCCCTCGCAGACATTCAAACGATGAATATCTACCACTGCACTTATTTCTCCCATCTTCCCTAACAATGTTTCCGCACCATTCTGAATCTTGAAATTGACTTCTTCTTCGTACAATGGAATCATCTGATAGAAATTCACTTCTTCCCCATTAGGCAATTGGCAAACAGCAGCTCCTTCTTCCACATTCTCCGGATTGATCAATAATACACTGGAAAGCTGAGTATTCTCTGCAAACGGTTTCCCGTTGGGTACAGAATGTCCCCAACCTAACCAGGAGTCCTCTTCCAATGGCAGACGGGCAAGTATCTTCAGCCAACGTAGCGGCCAGTAATTCTTTTCTTCATGGTCAGAAATATTCCAGTCGGCAGGTAAATATACCACTATCTCCGCACGCTCCAGCTTATACTCAGCCAGTTCCTTAGGTACATTCATCCGATGAGCACCCATGCCCGATGTGACCAGCGTGTAATAATTCCTTTCAGCCGTCGGCTCGACAATAAAGATATCCACATGGATATCCGGTGAGGCGATCTCATGGAACACATGATCCGAATGACCGAAGAACTTGTCAATATGCGCTTCAAGAGCATCCAATTCCTCCTCTTCGTACATCTCAGGATTATGAGGCAAAACACCATTCTTACAATTTTCAATGTATTCCTTCGCATCTTCATCGCTGGGATCCAATTCCAATGAACGTTCAAAGGCTTTCTGCGCCTTATCCAGTTGGTTCAGATAATAATAAGCATAACCCAGTCGATAGAACCAAAGCGCATCTTCCTTACATTCTTCCTTTACTGAAAGAAGCTGTTCAATGGCTTCATTATAATTCCCCTGATTATTGTATGAGCGCGCCAGAAGCCCCGTCAATTCCGCAGTTCTCTCCTCTTCAGGAACTTTCAGAATAGCGTCAATTATCTTCTGTTCTTCATCGTCCGCGTTCCATTGTTCTATTTGCTGAAGCAACTTATCATGCTTGTTCGTTTTGGTAGCAGTCAGATGATCAATAAAGTCAGCTGAAAAGCCCATTGCTTCATCCTTTCCCTCGCACGAAAGAGTAAACAGGGTGAACTGATGTTCAGTGATAATCTGGCACTGGCACACATATTCATCACTGTCTTCTTCTCCACCCAGATCATAAAGCCTGCACTTACCGTTTTCAAAAAACTTCTCTTCAATCAGCACATTCTCATCGTCTTCCAGATAGTCCGCTTCGTCATCGGGCATAGAATACGCCAACATCCGCACTACATGCCAATTCTCGTCTTCTCCATCATAATACCCGCGAGAATCATCCTCTTCAAAATAAAGGTAATTACCCGGAAGATCAAACTTCAGATTTCCTAATGTATAGGTCACTTTGTCCTTGCGATAACCAATCGGAAATTCACTTATGAAATCCGGCAATGCAGAAACATCTACCGACTCTTTTTCCGCCAAACGACAAAGCAACAGATAGTCTTCTTTCGGGAAAGCAAGAGACGTATCCATTGCGGCAGCCTTCTCCAAGTTTTCTATAATAAACGAATTGATTTCCATATCTTCTTCGCTACGCGCGGAAGGCATAAAATAGCAATCTTCCCACAAGGCACTCAAAGCCGTATTCCGATAGAATAATGCATCACGCTCTTCATTATTCCACATGAAAAATTCGCTTGCCAACCTCTCGATACCTTCATCTTTTATCCGTTCGACTAAGTGCTCCGGACATATTCTTCCGAAAGGAGATACCACCGTTCCTTCTATCCCACGGGGCATGTACTTATTGCAATCCCAACAAATGGCAGACATGCTGCAATTCTCCTTCATACGTTCACGGCAGAGTTCTACGATGGCGTTCAACCAACGATAGAAATGTTCGGAACGCATCCGCTCAAAGTCCCTATGCTCATAATATTCCGTATCGTCCTCCACCTCAGTAGAGAAGTCTCTCAGTTCTACCAACTCGTCAACGATATCTATCGCAGCCTTATGAAAACCTGCTCCCAACAGGTTAGTCTGACAATCACCTATGACAGCTATATCATCTTCTTCCTGTTCATAATTGAAGAATATATTTCCTAAACGGCAGACTGATAATTCAGAATAATCTTCTGTATGACTGACAGATGCCTCGTGCCGGGCGGCAACTACATCCAACAATTTCTGGAATGAAGAAATACTTTTGCATTTCGTTGTTAATCTGAAACCTATACTCATGGTTGTGATATATTTATAATTATAGATTCATTTTATTCCTCAGACTCGTCATCCTCCGTTTCATACAGTCTGCACAAGTCACTACCCTGACGGAAGTCGGAAAGATAGAAGTGATATTGGGGATAGTCTTTCAGAAATGGAACAATCTTTTCCATAAATGCCGACTCATCAAACAAAAGAAGATCAATATAGCAGGTACCGGTACCGATAGCTCCCCCTAATAAAAGTCCCAAACCTTCCGGTTCAAGCAATTCCGCCGCCAGGCGGTCTTCCAGTTCATAACGGAAATCCAGCACTTTCTTCCCATCACCTTCTTCCTTATTTTCATAGGGGAAAGCGATAAATACAGCCTGCGCACCAAATCCATTCAAACGGTCGAACAGTTCTGTGGAACCATTATAATAATTGGCCACCAAAGGCTGGAAGCAGGAGCTGCCTGCCATGACGTCAAAACGTAATTCCTCGTTCTCCTGAGGCTCAAAACGATAGCTGGTATAGACTTGCTGCGGATTATCAAATATCTCCTTACCATGAGCCTTTAATGTATCTGTAATGTAGGCTCTGAGTTCAGGAAGCTTTATCATATTCTCCAATGGAGCATCTGCACGCTCCACACTGGCAATATACTGGTAAGAAAGTCCCTCACCCAGCATAATCTCCATCATGATATAATAAGCATTATAGCTTTGTGCTTCTTCCAGAGAGCATAACTGTTCTTCATAGAAATGGATATTGAAAGCATTGATATCTTCCTGATAAGCAGCAGATACCTGCACCTGAGCCATATCTACATTCGCCCCATACATGCCGAAAGAGAAACTTGCATCCGTCCCCTGATTGAAAGGAAAAAAGTGCCATTTATCCTTGAATTGTGCAGGCATTTGCGACACAATGTAGGGATAGAGATAGAACAAATGTGTATTGCCCTCTACGGAGAATGTGAATTCATAGTCTCCACCCAGATTAAAATGCACATCCTCATCTATCAAATTCGTACCGGCGGTAACAAACTCAACAGCATCACCACCGTCAAGCTGCCCGCGGTTCTCAACAATCCGGGAGAGCTCCTCCTCGTTATCGGTAAACCACTTCCAAAAGTCCTTCACCCGCTTCCGAAAAGGCAGGTGACTGTTGCAACTACGGATGAACTCAATCGTATCTTCATCTTCCGGAGTCAGTTCGTCCGCCTTCTTAAAGCAAGCCAAAGCTTCCTTGTATCTGTCGAGAAAGTAAAGTGCATACCCTTTCCGAAAGTTCCAATTAGTATCTCCGGCTTCTTCCTCCTCGATGGAATCAAGTAACTCCAAAGCTTTTTCATATTCACCCAGGTTGTTATATGCACGTGCCAGCAAACCTGTAGCTTCAGAATCTCTTTCTTCAGGCGAAATCTGTCCTAACATATCAACAATTCTACCATGCTCGTCAGTTTCTGTCCAAGCATCAATTTGTTTCCTTAATGTTTCATCCATTGTTCATTGTGGTTTAATGATGTCCAAAGATATAAAAACTCAGTTTATCCACTCTATAAACTGCCATAAAAAATTACAATTGGATAATGGCTATTTTATAGAAACCATGACAAATTGCAAATTCTATTCTGTCAATTTGCTTTTCCAAAGAACTTTTATTTAGTATTTATTCAGGAAGATACCCAAAAGGTAGGATAAATGTCATTATATTCACAAGAGAAAGAGCAAGAAGTACAAGTCTTTTCTTTATATTTTGAAGACTGTTTTTCAAAAAAAAACGGCTATGGAAAAAAGCATTTTCCATAGCCGGGTACATATAAAACAATACTTAATTATTTATAACCTGTATTCTGAGTGAACTCTGTTTTATTTTCAATTGCATCCAAAAATGTCTGCGGAAATGGACGTACCCAATGGTGTTCATCAACATTAGCCGCATTAGGATTACATTTCTTTATTCTTTTTACAAACTGCTCTTTACCAAAACGCTTTAAATCAAACCACCTCAGTTGTTCCCCTGCCAATTCTCTCGCACGTTCATCCAAAATAAAATCAATATCTTGAATCTGCGACAGGTTGACACACATATCCTCCTCATAACCGGCAACTGCACGGGTCATACGTAACTTATTCATATAATCCAAAGCATCAGATTTATCCGTTTGAGCCCCAGCTTCTGCTACAATCAGATACATTTCAGCGATACGAATCATAAAACCGTCCCGCGTACTTCTATCTTCATCTTTAGAAGCACGTGCAGGGTCTGCAAACTTACATAACTCTAAAGATTGCTTCATGTTTTTAGTAGAACCGTCTGCATTATAAATATCATTTCTGTCAAACAGCTGGTAACGGTTTTCCGCCCAGGCACGTTGCGCAGCAGTTGCTTCCCCTTTAATTATATAAATAGCCGTATCAGCCATTGCCGTGTACTTACCTTTTCCTTTCTCATTATTCATGATCCATAGATGGCGGAAACTGCCACCATAACGTTGATCTCTTTCCTCATCAAACAAGTCAATCAAATAACGGGTTGGCATGTAACGGTTAAACGGACGTCCATATTCTATGGAACGTGTCATACCCGGTTGATCATCATATTTCATGCAGAAAAGCAGATGCGCATTATTTCCTCCATTTCTGATAACCGGTTTATCATCCAATTCCGAATTATACAGCTGATTTGTTGAATAATCGACATACCATATTACTTCATTATTGGAATTTCCATCACTGTTCTTCATATCCCAGATAGAAGCAAAATCTTTAGCCAACTCAAAAGGACCATTGTCTATCACGTCTTTGGCCAAATTATAAGCCTGTTCATACATCTTTGCATCCTTCGTTACACTAGCCCGCGTTAACAGTAGTCTGGCTTTAAGTGCTTTGGCAGTCCATACCGTAACTCGACCACCGTCATTCTGCTGAGTAGATAATTTACTTGTAATAGCCCAGTCCAGATCACTAAACATATGCTGATAAATATCACTTACCGATGTTTTAACCGGATTCATTACGATACTACTTGAAGGCACATCTATGTAATAGGTATCTCCAAATGTTTCAGTCAATATCCAATAATAAAATGCACGCAGTACTCTGGCTTCCGCCTCACGCTTATTCAATGTTGTAGCTAATGCTTCATCTTTCGATGGGTTAGGTACAGTTTCCGCATGATAGATTGCGGTGTTGCACCAGTTTATAGCTGCGTAGAATCGGTCAAAATAAAAGGTACATGCAGAATTGGTACCATCAAGCGACTGCGTATATGCCGCCATATTATTATCCACACATCCGGAAGCTGCTGCTATAATATCCGTTCCAGTTTCACTCAATCCAATGGCATCTTCTTTACCTGCCCAAAAGCGCAATGGGGTATAACATGCATTCACGATGGCATTCAACCCTTCTTCTGTATCATAATATCCCCCTTCGGAAGTTACATCACTATAATTGGTTTCATCTAAGAAACTATCACAACCACTTCCCAGAAACAGCATCAACGATGCTACTAATAATATACTTTTTTTCATAATGTTATTCCTTTAAATACTGAATCGTTTATCAAAAATCCAAATTGACACCAAACACAAGTTGCTTGGTCATAGGGAATGAAATACCTCCTCCACGTTCCGGATCATAATTCTCAATACTACTGAAAGTGAAGAAGTTTTTAGCTGTTGCATAAATGCGTACGCGGTCCAGTCCTATATTCTTCAGTGCTTTTGCCGGAAGATTATAAGCTAAAGTTATATCTCTGATTTTCACAAACGAGCCTTTTTCATATTTCAAGGTTGAAGAATATCTGGTTTTTCCGAATCCGTAAAAACGGTTAGGACGTGGAAAATCGTTTGTGGGATTTTCAGGAGTCCAGTAGTCTACATTCGAACTGTTTTCCAATCCGTCTGGTTTATATCCTCTATTAAATTCATAATCGATCCACTGACCTAAACGGCTGTAAATGAAAAACGAAAATTCAAAATCATGAATGGTAAAAGCATTATTGATACCAAAAGTCACTTTCGGACGTTTACTGTAAATAACACGGTCTTCGGGAGTAATTTCCCCGTCATCATTCGTATCCTGTATCTTTATGTCACCAGGAATCTGCCCGTTCTTAGCAGCTTCTTCCGCTTCATCTAATTGCCAGATACCAATTTTCTTATAATCGTAAAACACCTGAAACGCTTCACCCACAAACCACGAGTTAGCCTCATCTCTCAGTGCTCCCGATGCCAGTTCTTTTATTTTCTCTTTGTTATGAGAAAGCGTAAAATCTGTGGTCCAGGTAAAATTCTTCTTTTGTATATTTACTGAGTTTAGCGTTATATCAATACCAAAGTTTTCCGTCTTACCAATATTTTCCATCACATCAGAGTAACCATTAGTTGATGGAATCTTGCGATTCATAAGAACATTCCTCGTATATGATTTATAGATGTCCAGAGAACCTGACAGACGATTATTGAAGAGTCCGAAATCCACTCCCAAATCGAATACAGAAGTTGTTTCCCACGTCAGATTCTTATTCGACATAGTCTTAGGATACAGACCACTGGCCAGCTCATTATTGAATGAATAAGTAGAAGAGCCCAAAAGACCTATCGTTTGATAAGGATCAATGGCCGATTGACCGGATTCTCCCCAGCTTAAACGAAGTTTCAAGTTAGATAAATTATCAATGTTCTTCAGAAAAGCTTCTTCATTCATTCTCCACGCTAATGCTACAGATGGAAAATATCCCCACTTATGTCCACTGGCAAGTAGTGAAGATCCGTCTGCACGTAAAGAAGCTGTAAGAATATAACGGTCCATAAACTTATAATTTACACGTCCGAAGAAAGAAGCCAAATTCTCTTCTTGTAAATAACTGTCAATCATAACTTCTTTGGTGTTTGATGCCAGATTATGATAGATATTGCCTCCATAAGTCTGCCCTTTACCTGAAGCCAATGTATATTCTTTACTCTTATAAATCGTACTGGTACCACCCATTATCTGAAAATCATGCTCTCCCAATATCTTCGAATAGGTCAGGATGTTTTCCCAGGTAATACCCGATTGAATAGTATGTTCTTTCAATGATTTACTGTCTTTGCCTTCTCCGTCCAAAGAGTTTGCCGAGCAATAATACCCTCTTCTTGAATTCTGAGCATCAACCCCTAATGTTGTTCTGAAAAGAAGATCTTTTGTGATATTCCAGTTCGCATACAAACTGCCAAAGAAACGGGTGCCTTTCGTGTTATCCTTTATTGCCCCCTCCACATCATCCACCAATGGATTGGTCTGAGAATTGTATCCCGGTGCCGGGAATCTTACCACTTCTCCATTTTCATCATAAGGTTTTGATAATGGAACAATCTTATTACACATATTCAACGGATCACGACGTGTGTTTTGATCCTTATAAGTATACGTAATGCTTGTACCTATCTTCAGGGTTTTCAGTAATTCATGATCCAATGCTACCCTGGCATTCAATCGTTTATAATTATCATTTTTGAAAAGCCCATTCTCACCTCTATATCCCAAGGAGATATTATGTTGTGTCTTGTCTGTACCTCCCGATATGGATAGTTCATAATTCTGATTGAAACCATTGCTCATCATTAAGTCACGATAGTCAGTAGACACTCCTTCTCTAACATATTCCAATTCCTGCGCCACTGTAAAGACCTGATCATCCGGCAAATATTCATTAGTTGTCTGGTCACGGTATGCTTCACGTTTTAACTGTGCATATTCAGCTCCATTCATGATAGATGGATAAGAAGAAATCATATTAACAGAAGCAAAAGCATTCAGAGAAACTTTTGATTTCCCTGTTTTTCCTTTCTTAGTAGTCACGATGATAATACCATTTGCACCACGTGTTCCGTAAATGGCGGTTGAAGATGCATCTTTTAAGACTTCAATAGATTCGATATCCGAAGGGTTAATATCCAGAGTCGTACCATAATCTACTCCATCCACCAATATCAGAGGTTTATTGCTGGCTTTTAATGATCTCTCTCCACGAATAGTGAAACTCAGCTCAGCTCCTGCCTTACCTGAAGAAGAAGTCAGGTCCAATCCTGCAACCTTTCCCTGTAAAGCTTCCAAAGCATTGGTTGTCGGTATAGCTGTGATATCCCGTGACTTTACGGAAGACACAGCACCCGACAAGTCCCTCTTTTTCTGTACACCATAGCCTACAACAACAACTTCATCCAAAGCCTGTGCATCTTCTTTCAAGGTAATAGTAAATGAAGTCTGTTTTCCAACCGGTATAGACTGAGTCAGATAACCGATGTAAGAGACAATTAAAACATCTTTCTCCTTCACATTCGGAATTGCAAATTTACCATCCAAATCCGTAATAGAACCGTTACCGGTTCCTTGCACAGATACATTGACTCCAATCACCGGCTCTCCGGTAACATCTTTTACAATACCGGAAACTTGATGTGTCTGAGCCAGAGACAACAAGCAAAGCATGCTAAACATCAAAGACATACATGCCCTTCGAATAAATACATTCTGATTCATAAAAAAGTGCTTTTAAAATTAGTAAATAAGGTATTTGTTTTTCTATTCATATGAAAAGCTGAAGGTAGCAGGAGTATCTGCTTTTAACACTATTTCCTGCATTTCCGCTTCCCGCAATTGAGTTTTTACGTTCTGATCTATTTTAGATAATAAAGTGACTTTCACTTCCTTTTCATTCCATGACAGCTCTTGCACTATAATTCCACCTCTCAAGGCTACTCCGTTTATATGCCCACTGCGCCATTGCTGAGGCTTACATGGTAAAAGGGATATCAGACCCGGTTCCGAGTAAACCAACATTTTCATCACTAAAGACGGGTATCCTCCACAGATGTCCAGATTGAATGTCTTTTTAGGATCGTGGGTTGAAACCATATTATTATTCCAATAACTGTTTCCCAACCAGGTCAGCATATCATAAGCCGTCTCGGATTCACCTAAAGCACACGCAGAGAAAGCCAGTTGAATCATACCGAACGCCATGATTCCGCCATTGTCTTGCCGGCGTATTTCCATCCTACGATTAACGGCCCGCTTACATCCTTCTAGCAAATCCTTATCTTTCATAATAAGGGGATCATGAAAATCATACAGTCCGAATAAGTGAGAAGCGTGGCGATGTTTATGATTGTCCTGCAAGTCCTTCCACATCCATTCTCTGATTTCTCCATTCTCATTCAGCATATAAGAAGGCATTTTGGCCTGCATAGACTCCCATACCGGAATTTTATCCTGATTGACACCCAAAACCTGACTGGCTTCTATAACTGAGCGCAACAAAGCATTAGCTGCCATCACATCCATCGTGGCATTTATACAAGCCTGGCTGGGATGATTTGCCGGATGATTTTCAGGAGAATATGAAGGATTAAAAACATACTTCCCATCAGCCCCTTCTTTCAGAAAGTCTTCATAAAACAAGGCGGCCTGTTCCATGAATGGAAGTGCCCGTTTCTGCAAAAACTCTTTGTCCAGGGTATACATATAATAGTCATAATAGAAGAGTGAGTACCATGCCGCTCCGGTCACCCAGAAAGTCATCGGCCAGGTAGCATCAAAATGATTATTTAAGCCATGTGAACTAAAACGTGACGGAACATGAATACCACGGCAGTTATAAAGCTCACGTGCATTCACCTTAAAATCTTCCATATATGCTTCCAGCCTGTCAAACAGTGGCAACATCAGCTCCGGAGTATTAGCCTGCAAATAATGGGAAATGACAACCGGCAGATTTCCATTAGTCGTATAGTCACCGGACCAGGGAGGAGTCATAGTAGCTCCCCAGATACCTTGAAGATTAGGAGGGTTAATGCCTGTGGCACAAATAACATTATAACGTGCAGCATCGAAAATCTTCTCTATTAAAGCCGGATTGGAACCACCTGCTTCCAATAGTTCTTCGGAAGATTTCATACGGTCTTCTTTAGAGACACCCAAATCAATCGATACACGCTCAAATAATTCTTTATGGATTTTTTTATGCGCATCCAGTAATTCCGCATAATTAGTAGGATATAAACTGAGGTCTTTCATCATATCAGGCACTTTCGATATTTCCATATTGTCAGAAGGTTCAACACGAGCTAATATCAGCACATCCGTAGCACCATTTATGACTATTTGATCCGAGTTCATCTCTATATCACCGTCCATGTTCACGACTTTCACTACCCCTTCGTATCCCTTAAAGCTTTTTCTGGATTCAAATTCCCAAGGCCTTTCGTACCATGCTTTAAAATAAAGTCCGTTTTCCATTACACCGGATTCAACTTTATCAATGCAGTTCTTCTCACTTAATGTAAATTTCTTCTTACGTCCTGCATCATGCCTCATTATCTGTGAAAGATTCAATGTTGTATGGATAGAGCCTTTTTTTGAAGATAACCGTAGGGCAACCACATTGTCCGCTCTGGAAATAAATAGTTTACGCGAATAGATTCCATTATTATCCTCCCATTTAACCTCTACTTCGCCCGTAGTAAAATCCACAGTCCTATTATACTTCTTTACAGAAGAAGTATCACTTGAAATGTTGAATTGAAATGCCGGAACGAAAAGGTCTGTTGCGTGTTTACCTTGGTATCCCTCGGAATTAGCTAAGTCTACAATAAACTTAGAAGCCTCCGTATATTTACCATCCAGCATCATTTGCTGAATCTTCTCCAGGTTCTTTCCCTGGCTGACAGGCTTTCTCGGAGAATGAATAGGCAAATAAAGCAAAGCATGGTTAAGAACAATAGATTCCCTGTATGGGTCTCCCATTACCATAGCTCCCATCACACCGTTTCCGGTAACCAACGATTCTTCCCAAATATTAGCCGGACGATTGCTATGAAATCCCCGTTCCGGAACATTACCAACATCATTGATTTCTGTTTTACAGCTTAAAAAAGAAAAAACAGCTACACAGCAAAGAAAAAATATTCTCATAGTACTTTCATTTAAAATATTGTTATAAAAAAAATGCCCACTAAGCTCGTATTGCTTTGTGGGCAAAGGTAACGCAGGTGGAACAGACGCCTGTGCATTATTTATGTGATTCTGTGCACTATTTATTTTAGTTCTTTATCTTATATTCACTCGGAGTACAATTTTTCAACTCTTTGAATACCCGACTAAAATATTGAGAAGAAGAGAAACCACTCATGTATGCTATTTGGGATATATTGTAATTTCCTGTTTCCAATAATTGTATAGCTCTCTTTATTCTCATATCTTTTACAAGCTCAATGGGAGATACCCCCAAAATAGATTTTACCTTCTTATAGAAAACAGAACGTCCAATATTCATACTATCAGCCAAGTCTTCAATTTTGAAATCAGAATCTTGCAGCCTTTCTTCCACAGCCTGAATGATTTTATGAATGAATTCTTCATCATAAGAAGTTATTTGCGGTACCGACGGAGATAAGTTCTCCAAAGCATCACCTTGAATAGCAACAGGCTCTTTACCGGCAACAGGTAATACTTCTTTCATAAAATGTTCACGCAATATGCTGCGTTGCTTTAATAATGAGGAGATGCGCGCACGTAAATACCCAGAACTGAATGGCTTTGTTATATAATCATCCGCCCCATATTCCAGCCCCTTTATACGGTCATCCAACGTAGCTTTCGCTGATAACAAAACAAAAGGAATATGGCTTACATTATAGTCCTTCTTTACTTCTTCCAGTAATTCTATACCATCCAGACAAGGCATCATAATATCACTGATAACCAAATCCGGAATTTTCAACTTGATTTTCTCCAGCCCTGTTTTCCCATTTTCTGCTTCAATCACATGATAATCTTTCCGAAGTATATTCACCATAAAATGTCTCAGTTCCTCATTATCTTCCACTACTAAAACCGATATCCCTTCTGCTTCTTCATTATTTTGCGTTATGCCGGAATCCATCGGCATTGAAGATTCGGAATCACTTAAAATGAACTCGACATTTTTATCGGACTCAAAAATCTCATGTTCTCCCGGCAGGGAAATAGAGAAAGTACTTCCATACCCCAGTTTACTATCTACCGTAATCGTCCCATGCAGCATATCAACCCATTCTTTTACCAAAGAAAGCCCGATACCGCTTGATAAGTTAGCGTCTGTCTGTCCCAAGGTCTCGAAACGTTTAAATAACATATCTATTTTATGCAATTCAATTCCATTTCCCTCATCTTTAACCTTAATGAGCAGGTTCTTTTCTTTAAATTCAAGAATTAAATCAATATTCTTCCCATCCGGAGTATATTTAAAGGCATTTGACAGTAGATTAAACAATATTTTTTCCAGTTTATCTATATCTGTGTAAAGAGTATAATTATCATAAGAACAAACAAAATGGAAACCGATATTCCGCTGATGAGCCAAGCCCGTAAAGTTATCATAGATTTTTTTAGACAGTGTTACGACGTCCGCCTGCTCAATATACAACTTCATTTTGTTGTTCTGTATCTTCCTGAAATCAAGCAATTGATTAATAAGACGCAACATACGATCAGTGTTCTTCTTTGCAAGCTGTATGTTTTCCTGTCCCTCCTCACTTAATTCCTCCCGATTAATAATCTCTTCTATAGGGCTTGCAATTAAAGTTAGAGGAGTGCGTAATTCATGAGATATGTCAGTAAAGAAACGAAGTTTCAAGTTGGTAAGTTGCTGTTCAAAGTCCACTTTCCGTCTCAAATTAAATATGTAAGCAAAAGTAGCCGAGATAGCCAGAATTACCACTACTATTAACACTATATATAACAGCCATGCCCAGCCTGTCTCCCAGAAGATAGGTTTCACATGAATAGCCAGCTGTGCCGTATTTTCCACCCAAAGCCCATCTCCATTCGTTGATTTCACTTCTAAAATAAAGTCTCCCGCCGGCAGATTCACCAAACTTGCCGTACGGCTATTTCCTATATAGTTCCATTCTTCATCTATATTTTTCAGCCGATAAGCATATTGCAAATGCCCCGAACCTGTAAAATCCAAAGCAGCAAAAGTAATTGAGACATTACGCTCATCCTTTTCCAGCGTTAATTCCCGATTGGTAACAGGAGAAGATTTTTCCTGTTTATAATTCTTTCGGGTTCTCACATCTGTGAAAACAATATGTGGAGCAAACTGGCTTTTTTTAAGTTTATCCAAATTCAAGTATAAAACTTCCCTATTCAAGGCTACATACATACCATTGTTTTTATCCCTGATGAATGGTATTTCGGACACGGCCAGGTGAGAATGGAAATAAAAGCGATCATAAGTATCTATAGTATTCTCAACCGGATTATATTTACAGATATGATTCTCAAAATTAATCCAGAACTCATTATCTTTTCCTTCTAAAATTGCATAAGCCAGATCGGAAGGCAAGCCGTTTAATTTATTCAAATGAATAAATTCTATATGATCACATAGAAGATCTTTAGAGCTAACCAGATTTAGTCCACTGCTATGAGTAACCACATAAATATCTCCTTTGCGACTTTCAAATACATATACTACATCATTATTACTAAGACTATTGGCACGTTTTATTTCGCATTGATTCAGATTAAACTGTATTTTTTCCCATTGATCCGCATTTGTAGAAAAAGTCAGCAGCCCATCAGTGGTTCCTGCCAGCATAATTCCTGCTGAAGTACAAAGCAGACTTCGCACCCTTAGATATTTGTTCTTGGGATAGAGTTCCAGCCCATTTTGGTAATGCGTAAATTTCAGATTGGGAAAGCTCCCCTCCACTACATTCAGTCCTCCCCCATACGTTCCAACCCAAATATTTCCTTTTGTATCCTGACAAATAGAGAAAATAGCATCAGAACTCAATGAATTTTTATCTTTCTCATTATGCTTGAAATGATAAATCCGGAACTTTCCCGCTTCCGGAACTGCTACATAGATTCCTCCTGTCCTGCTCCCCATCCATATCCTGTGCTGCTCATCCTCAAAAAAGCAATAGATATCCGCACCAAAAACAAGTTGCTTGTCTTTTACCAAATGCCCGTCCCGGCTAAGATTACCGCAATAATCATGATTATCATTGTAGATTTCTATTCTTTCACTTTTATCAGCCACCCATATTCTCTGTTTGGAATCAACAAACAGCCCGCGTATCTTATCATTGTGCCCTGTAGAGAAGTAGCTGTAACTTTCATTTAAGAAGGTCAGCTGATCGACACCGGAATCACAGCTTAACCATATATTTTGCTGATTATCTATCAGAAATTTCCTCCCGGTTGCATGATAATATGTATGTTCTCCATTTATGTACGTATAGCCTTGCTCAAAAACATTTGTTATAGGATTATAAAATGAAAATTCGCCATTTGGAGCCAATATCCATATACGTCCGTAATTATCCTCATGGATAAAAATATTCGCTTTTTCCTTTTGGCTCAAAAGATAATTTATAAAGCTAATGCTTTTCTGCTTTAAATCACACCGGATAACATTTTCCTTTCCGTTAATCATCCACAGTATGCCATTGTTTGAAAGTAAATGATAAGATGGTTGTATATCAGGATGATTCTCATTCACCAAAATGCTTTCTGCATGGTTGTTTTGAGTATCGTAGATGATTATACCCCGATTAGTCATAATACCCATTTTCGCATTGGGTAGTTCCAACAAGTCTATGATACCGTAATCAGTTTCTTTTATAGATACCTCTTTTATTCCTTCTTCCGGTGTATACGTCACCAGTTCTCCATCCGGAGAAGACATATAAAGGATATGATCGATACATATTGCATTATTAAAATTCCGGCTGTCCGATAATTCCCGTTTTCCATAGACAAAGCATCCCTTATCAGTCAATACCCATTCACTATCATGAGCATCACGTACAACTGAATAAACACGGTTACCATGTTGCGGAACAGAACCGGAAGGAAGGAACATAACCCCTTTATCTTTTTTATACAGGGCTTCATCAATACGCCACAAATTACCGTCAGAAGCTATTATCCATATGATCCCATTTGTCAATGGAATCATTTTCTCTACCAACTTGCATTCCTCTATCTGTGGATGATAGACAAAAATATCATTGAATTTTTCCTGGCGCACATCAAATAGATAGACCTTATCATCGTATGTATGACACCACAAAGCATCATCGGCTCCTTTGACAATGCTTACTAATCTATTGTATTTTAGTTTAGTATCATCTGTAGGATACGACTTATAATTCTTAAAAGTATATCCGTCAAACTTTTCCAGTCCATTCCATGTAGCCAACCAAATGTACCCATCATTATCCTGAAGCATATCCTGCACAATATTTTGTGACAAGCCATCTTCTATTGAATAATGTCGTACGTTGATCATCTCTTGTGCAGACAGTACAGGAAGCAGATGACACCATATTATAGTCAGTAATAATTTTACTTTTGTATTCATCATAGCATAAGATAAGAAAGATTAATCCGGGGCAAATTTATTCCTTTTTCGGAAATTACAGATGAAAATCTGTAATAAAGCATTCCGACTACCCAATTTGAATATACTTATCCAAACAATCCGCAGCCGATAAAGTCAATTTCCCTTTTATACGTTGCTTTGCCTTCAACACTGAACAGGGAGTAATATTAAAAAGAACTGCAATAGCCTTATTTCCTAACCGTGCACGAATCAGATAGCATACCTTTAACTCTTGCATACTCAGCCCGTATGAAGATAACTGCTCTGACAGGCAACCGCCATAAAACATATCAATGACAGTGAACAGATTCGTCCATTCAGTTTCCTCCCGGATTATACCATAGGAGGGGTTCTGATGAAGGCGAAGCAACTGTCCCAGAGACACAAGTAAGGAAGAAGAACATTCAGCCAGTACCGAAGCATTCTGGTACTCTTTCAGTTGTTTAGTCAGTTGCTTATTGCGGAATAACAAACAAGCATTCCAGTTATCATGATAAGTTTCCATATTCTATTTCTCATTCTTTTAATGTTCCACATAATCCGTATTCCAATTTTTCGCTATCTCCTCCACTTCTTGACGCATCTCCTCAATGGCCGTGGAATGAACTTTGGGCGTCCGGTTCAGCACATTCCATTTCATATCCTCAAATTTGTCTTTATCCCGATAATTCGGTTCAGAATAGAGTTTAGCCAGTAGATAGTAAGGATAGATTCTGCCCGGCAGGCGACTGACAGAAATAAGAAAAAAAGCCTCGGCACATTTATATTCATGCAACGCCTGGCAATTTTTACCCATAATATTCAATATCATCGGATCATTACTATACAACCGTGCCCGATCCAAACACTCAAAAGATTCGTCATAACGACCGGATTTGTGCAAGCTATGTCCATATTCAAACAAGAATGTTCCTTTATTCCTCAAAGACGGATAAAGCTTTTCATAAGCCCTGTTGGCAGCTTCGTAAGCCCCCGAATGATAGAGTATTCTCGCATTCATCCAGTCCCGGCAAGCGTCTTTTTCTTGCGTCCATTTTTCCGTATAGCCTCCGAGCCACACCACCAGACAAACACACAGAATAAGATACTTACCAATTACATCACCTATCCCACAGGCAAGAAGCAAACATATACCAGCGACAATGAAAGCCGGAAGATGCAGCGGATAGGAAGAAAAAGAAAATACAAGCAAGGAGATAAGGGCACCACAGACACCATAGCGACGGAGTCTCACTCCGATCCAAAGACAACCAAAGATTACAAACAGCGCCAATATACACATAACAATACCATACGTCAGGGCAAACTCCAGATACTCATTAAATGCATATTCAGGACTTCCTGCCACACGTTCTTCCCAAGCAGCATAGTTCCCTGAGGCAAAATATAAACTCTGAGCCCCACCATAAGCACAAGCGAATCCGGTATGACATCCCCACGGATGAGCAGCGATGGCCCGGCAAGTAATCTTCCACATAAACAGACGCCCCAATGCTGAATCGGGTTTTAAAAAGAACATTCCCGCAGCAGCCAACAACAGAATTAAAAATATCCCGGCTCCCCACAATATATAACGCTTTTTATAGCGACGCCACAATATATTCCACTTCCGTTTGTCACGATGCATATATGCCACCCAGATACAGCTTATTGCCGCAGCTATCCAGGCGGAGCGGCTCATGGTGGAAGGCAATACACAAAGAATAAGCATACCCGCCACAGCAGCTGTAATTTTTTCTATCTTTAGTGACTTACATAAATATCTCCACTTTTCCGGCACCCTCAAATAATGATATAAGCATATCGGTAATATCATTGCCAAATATCCGGCATAAGGACCAGGATTGAAAAAAGAGCCAGTCAACGCATAATGAGAATGTCCCGAAGCCGTAAAACCATACAGTTGCCTCATTCCCCATACAGTTTCTACCATACCAAAAAACATTAAACTCCAAGAAAAGTAGATAAAAAAATAAGGAAAACCCAATGCCTTTCTCAAAGGTACCCCTTCATATAGCTGCATCAAACAAACTGCAATAATAGAACCAGCCGTGAAGGGTAAAACCTTTCCAAACCACACCCATTGAATAATAGTTTCCCCACTTGAAAGTTCAGGCGTAACCACATGCGCCATGCTTAATAGTAAGCATAGAGTAGTAAATAACAAACCGTGTTTTACGTACTGCATTATTATGAATACCAATAATTAAACAAATATCACTTAGTATAATATTTCAAAAGAATGGAATGTAAGTATTCATATGTAAATTTTACATTTTCCTTCTGTGGAACAAAAACATTATTTATTCTCTCATCTACAAAAGAATAAACAAACAGATACGGCATACCTATATCTACTAATACAGAATCCAATGCATTGCTAATGCCATAAATATCAAAATGAATGTTATTGACCCTCTTAAACTTTTTTACATAATTCATATTCTTAGTACTAGTAAATAGTACAATATTCTGTAAACCAATAGAGTCTTGATAAATATTCAATTTACTGACTATGCTATCTATACAAACATCACAATGCATTTCTGAATATCGCAAAACCAATGTATTATCAGACATTATATCTGAAAGTGTCTCTCTCCCCCCCTGTAAATTTGTAATCTCCCAATCACGCGATATTTCATTTCCATTCAATAGTATTTCATTAGCTCTACATTCTTTCAATGCTTCTAATTGTCCAATCTTAATATCCGAATCTTTTTTCAATTCATATAAGAACGATTGAACTTCACTTATCTCCTTATATTGGATATAGCTATAGATATTGCTCAATAATAAAAAGAGAACAAGTATAATAGCCAAATTTAGTTCTTTCCTTTTCATTTTGCCATTCCTCTAAATTTACACTTAAATAATATTGGATTAGAATCATCACCTATTTCTCCAACAATTGAATCTATTTTCTCACGATAATAGCTATTCGTACAATAAGTTCTCAAAGATTTCCAATTAAAAGAGAAAGTATCCGCATCTTGTAAGATATAAAGTTCACCATTTGTTGTTGTATAAAAATAGTGAAATATCATATTCCCAAACAAACCTATACTAAGCCATTTCCCAACACGAATATTAGTACTGAGTTTGTCATATATAAAATATTTGAAAGAATCATCCGAATAGTAGCCTAATAAATAATCCTTTGAATTTTGTAAATATTCAAACCCTTTCAAATATCTATTTTTGCGAACGAATCTAAAAAGCATGTCTTTATCAACATTTACATCTTCAGGAAGACTTCTAGAGGTGTAATTTATAACATAAAAGGGGCACACTGTGTCCTCTTTCAAGATATAAATCGTATCATTTAGAGGGTAAATTAGTGTAGCTTCATTATTGTATTTGCTAGCGTATTTCCTTAATCCATATCCAGATTTATCAATCTGTTTTCTGTTAAATGGAATTTCAGAAGATATGACACTAGAGGTAGCTAAGTCAAATTTAAAAAGATTAAAATCCCCATAATCCGATCCCTCATAATTAGAAATTAAATAGGCAATATTATCGAATGATATAATGTCTTTATGATAAACATCATAAGAAATCTCTCTATGCGAATTGCTGTATAAATCATACGCAATATATTTATTACGATATAGATCCTGAATTAATATGGAATCACCTTTAAAAGTAAAATTCCCCAAACGAGAGTATTCACCAGGTCCCATGCCTTGTCTGCCAAGGCTATTAAGAAAGTGTCCTGTTGTAGTAAACACGAATATTTTTGCATTTCCTTTATCAGACACGAATATTTTGTCTTTATAAAGCTCTATTTGTTTAATATCTGATATTAGGCATTGTTCCGTTGTCTCTAAAGGTATAATTTCTATTGAGTCTTGTAGTATTTCGGATAAATCTAAATATTCCTCAACCACTTCCGGATCTATAAGAATCTCATTTAAACCTTCATTAGGTACATACTTATCAGATGAAGAAAAACATCCCCCAAAAAGCAAACACAAAAAAAGCAAAATAATATTTTTCATTTCAATAAATGTTTTATGATTAAGTTTTTAGGGACTATCGTTCAATCAGATAGTCCCTAAAAATTAGAACGGCCAACGTCTAGTGCAAGGATATGGAGAACAACTTCCTGTTTTACCCTCACACTCTCCCAATTCCCCTTCACGAATAATCTCAGCAAAAATCGGATTATTATCAGAATCATAAGCTACTATAACCTTCTCAGGTATACCACATCCAAATTTATGAAGAGGTCCCAATGCACCGCCCGAAATTTCATCATTATTTGCAAAAGCTTCAGATTTTAAAGATACCAAATCTACAATTTCATCACTATTGCGTATTGTAAAGACTGTATTAACAATAGCAATAGATACGACAACTAAAACATAAATAATTTTTCTCATAAATACTTTTTTAAAATTTAAATAAATACTTATATCCCACTTTCGAAGAGATATTTTCGTAGAATAGGCAGATATATCCACTCACTCTATATTAAAAATACTACTTTACATATTATCCTCCTCCATTCTTTAATTTTTATTATTTATACTTTTAAACGTCCTATCCCACCGAATTTCATCCGTTCCCCTATCCACCGACTTCCATATCCTGACAGCCTTACCCACAATAAAAGGTTCCGGAAGCAAGCCCCAATAACGGGAATCCTGGGAATTCATCACCTTATCGCCTGCAACAAAATAATAGTTCTCTTTAAAACGGTAAGCATGAATCGCGCTATCATTCAGTAAAACCGTATCACCATACAGGAAAAGTTTCTTTCTTTGTTCCCATTCTATCACATTCCGATATAGGACAGCATGTTTAGGGTTCATCTCTATCTCATCTCCTTTTGCAGGAAGATAGAGGGGACCGAAGTTCACGATATTCCAGTCCACCAATCCATTATAAGGATACCCACTCATCACTATTCCATAATCTTTTTCTCTGCCATTTGCTACTATACGCATCAGTGCATCCTGTGACTCCACATTTCCCAACGACATTTCACAACTACGCACCCAGTAGTGAGCCTTCCTGATCTCAAACGTATCCCCCGGCAAAGCCACACATCGTTTTACATAGTAAGACATCACGTTCAGGCCTATACTGTCCCATTGTGCAGGATAGGGAAAATTAAAAACCAACACATCATTCCGCCGTATCTTTCCCAATCCCGGCAAACGGGAAATCTTGACTTCTTTCCCTTCAAGAGCATCCCAAATATTAAAAATGCGTCCACCCATCACCCATTTATTCACCAAGATATTATCTCCGGCAAGCAGGGCAGGTTCCATTGAGTCGGAAGGAATCTTGAAAGTAGCGATACTAGTCACCTGAAGCAGTATCCATATCACCACTACTCCACAAGCTATCAGGAACAGGTTGAGGAACTTGTCAACAACCCAAGACGCCCCTTTCTTTTTCTTACCAGAACTGTTGTTTTCCATCTTTATATTCAAATATACGTTCATCCTTTCCACGGGTATAATCTTTCAAATAGAGCAATGCACCTTCAGGAACCTTATAAAGCAAAGAATCGGAATGAGGACGGACCCTACCTGCCGATGCCCATTCCCCATCATTATAATAGAAAAGTTCATACTCATCGTCCGTACGAATAAAATTATCACGGTTGCGGGGAGTGAACACAATCTTCTCAATACGTCGAGGAGTACCCAAATCAAGCCCCGACCAACCACCCGTAGGCTGGACATAGTCAAAGGAAGTATAAGGGTCGCCGTCAAACACATTTGTGTACTCATGTGAACCGTCCAATCCGTTACACCCCGGTGTACCGATAATCTTCCCTTTCAAAGGGACACTGTCAGCAAAAGATGTATAGAAAGCAACCTCCGAAATATTACAATAGCTGTCTTTAGGGCCATAATAGCGAACATAACGGTAAGATCGGGCACTATTTACCCGTGCGACATTCCAAAGCCGCTCGGGGAATTCCTTGATGATAAACAGTGTATCTTTCCTGTTGAAATGAGGGTCATTGCTACCTTCAAACACACCATCTACCATTCGCCGGACAAAAGGTTCAAAGTAAAGTTCATATTTATGGAGCAGCGTAACTTCGACCTCCCTACCGCCCGAAGGGAAAAACCGTACTTCACCGCTCTCCCTATCAAGCAAGAAAGGATCGCTTTGCGGGCGTATACTGCCGTTTTCATAAGTTCCCAAACGGAAGACAACCTGCCCCTCCACATTCTCAAAGACAGCGCCCAGACGCTTGTCGTAAAGACACCACCCGATGGGAGCCCAGTCCATAAAGCTGGCGGAACAGAGATAGACCGGTTCACCCTTCTTTAAAGGATTGTAGAGATTTTCAGGACCAACCGTTAATGTGCGATTCTTGCTCCCCGCATATATAGCAGTAACATCACGAAAACAGGGATAACGGAAAGAGGGATGTCTTTCTTCCGCTTTCTTTCCCATAGCCCTGATCATTTCCCGGTTAACACTGAACGTACGACGATAAACCTTTCCTTTAGGGTCCCAATAATTATCAGGGCTATTCAGTTCAGAAGTAGGGTCCAGAATGGAGCAACGATAAGAGTTACCATCTTTGTCAAAGACAGCATTCCAATAATGGGGAACATTTTTATTTCCCCGCATCAACATGATTTCCTCGCTGCAAGGCAGCCCCAAAGCCCTGAAGACATACAGTTGCAAATCAGTGAAATTTACACAACTTCCCGAGCGCCAGTCCACTACTTTGGGACCGTAATGAGGGCCGAATGAAAATAGTTCGGTAAAATAGACCGGAGCTTTATGTAAGGTATCCATCAGTATTTGAGAAACATACTTCGGATCTTCAGCTTCCGGAAGTCCTCGAATACTGTCCAGCAATGGGTTATATTTATTATAGATTCTTTCACGCCAGGGTTCCAGCCTTTCATCACCCACACGGTAAGGAAGGATAAACTCACAGAAATCGTCAAAAGAGACGTTTTTCCCCCAAGGCTGTTCACGCCATACTTTGAAAGCCCATTCGATATTCTCAATCAAATAGACCGGATCAATATAGATATCGCTCTTCGCTTCTAATTTGTCCATATGAAAAGGGCCACAAGCACGTTTAATGGAATCCAACACTTTATCCGGATACATGGTGCCTTTGCCGTGAAGTTCAAAAAGCTTCAGGTAGTCATCCAAAGGTTCACCTTCATAGCTATAGTGAAAAGGCAGATTTTCAATGAGAAAGACGGCAGATTTATATTTTAGGGAATCATCCTTATATTTATCAAGGACAACCTGCAATTTAGAGTTCGCGGATAATATATCTTTCAATGAAGGACCAACTGGAACTTTGGTACAGGAGAGCAATATCTGAAAAATACAGATGATTAATAGGATACCATACTTTCTCATAACAAACATTTATATCATTATGAAACTCATATATAAAAATCAGTTCTTAAATTCATAATAGATAATAACAGGATTTGAATCTTCCGATATGCCCTGAAAAGAATCAATTCCCTTCACTTTTCTATTAATTCTGTTATCTTGAATATCCTTCAAAAAAACATTTCGTGAAAAATCATTATTCATTTCAACAGAATATGCTCGTTTTTCATCAAAAGAAATAAAATTAGGGAATAATTGCACTCCTTCATCGTCAACATAAAGTAAATCATTCACTACATTTTGGGTCATATACGCTGACTTTTGCAATTTATCATAAAAGGTAATGTAAAGATTATCTCTTATGTAATAATTAAAATAAACATATCTATCTGACTCCAAATAATTACATATATTATATATTTTAGTTGTATTATTCAGATTAGAAAATATCTTTGAAGCTTTTTTTGTTTCCTTCTGAGAATCAAGATAATCTTTAGTAACAAAATTTTTACTTTGGAGAACAATGTATGGCTGTATGTCATCTTTAGTTATGGCAAATATTGTATCCATAAATAACTGACTAAACCTAGGCTTACCTTCATATTGAGAAATAAAAGGTTGTTGGTTTGCAATGAACAATTCATTCCAGCCTTTATTATATTGCACAGCGTCCAACCAAAAAGAAGTCCTCTTCCCGTCTTTCATATTTACTTCACTCAACAGAAATTTGCTATCTGCACCTTCATATGTATACAAATCTGTATATATCTTACCGTTATAATACTGAATACGACTACTAAACATTTTTTCATTTTTCAATTTGAAAGAACTTTCATAATCACCATTCGCACTATATTTCAATATCGTTTGAGTTTGAGAATCTAACAAATACAATTTTTTGTTTTCTATATCAACACTTATGTCAAGTGGAGAAATATATTCACCTAATCCAACTCCTTTATCTCCAATTTTTCTTAAAAATTTCCCTTTTTCATCAAAGAGGTAAAGTCCTTTTCCTCTCTCCAATACATAGAGTGAATCACCTATAAATTCGATTTTATCTATCTTAGCTAATAAAGAGTTATCTGTCATTTCTAAAACGATAACTCCCGCCGCTTCGAATAAAGATGAAAATGACACACTCTCTTTCTTCTGTACATTATCTAAATCGATTGTACAAACTCCATTATCATTTATACGCCTTACTTCATTACAAGAAAAAAGCACAAAACTAAACAATAACATATATATTCTCATAACTCTATTTCTTATTCGTTAATAAAGAGAATTGTATGGTTTATACAATTCCCTTTTAATATTTGTATAAGTAATGTCACGTTTCTGACGTAGGCAAAATAACCAATAATAACATTCAAACCAGAAATCTTATAAAAAGTCCAAAATGCTTATTACTAAAACTCCACCTAAAACAAAATTATTAGTAGCAATATATAGACGTGATAGATCCACTTGATTGACCTGCAAATGGGCCACTGTAATAAACACATTCCTGACCTTCCTCACAACTTCCACCACTACCAAAATTACAAGAACAAGTCCTACATTCTGATACTTTCACAAGAGTATTGCCTTGCCTTATACTAGTTACTTCTGTTATATCTGTAGTAGAGCATTTTACTTCACTTCCACCTCCCCCTTCAATAAAAGCCAAGGCATCTATATTAGCCAAGAGTAGATTATCCGATAAATTATTATTTACCATAAATATATTACCATTACATACCAACAATATTATCAATAATGTTGACACACTTAAATAAAATTTAATTTTCATACAATATTTGTTTAAAAAATCTTTTAATAGAATATTAATCACTCAAAGTAAAAATCACATAATCTCCTACAGTACAAATCATTTCATAAAACACCTCCTTTCATTTAATATTATAAAACTTCCAATTGCATGGCGCTTTCTACTAACAGTCTTCCTTCACAACTCCTTTAACAGACAATTGAATCATACCGCCTTCTGTGTTACAGAATATATTGATTGTTTTTCTAAAATATCCTAGAACCTCGGGCGTTACTTTTATTTTGATATATTTTTTTTCCCCTTTGGGTACGGGATGACTATCCCATTCAGGAATAGTACAGCCACAAGAAGTTGTTATATCATAAATAAGCAATGGGGCATTACCCATATTAATTATGGTAATTTCTATTATTGATTCTTTCTTCAATTTTAAATCATTCACCTCCACTATTTCAGGTTCTATTTTAGCTATAGTTCTAACAGCCTGAACGTTTTCCTTTTTTTTCTCTCCCTTAACTATAAATTTTCTATATAAATCCCATATTTGGGGATTAAGAGCAGGATTACCTACTAAAACGATTTCATTTTCTTTATTTAGCAAAAAACATTGATAGTTTAAATCTCTAGAAAAATGATAGATAGAATCCAATTTACTCTCTTTATCAATAAATACTGAATTGTTAAAATTATCACGTTTCAATATATTCAACAATTCTTTTTCACTTTTCGATTGAAAACAGAAAATAAAGTTTATACTATCAGGCATCAATATACTTGCATTTTTTATCAGCGTATTCCATTTATACAACTGTAGCTTACAACTAGTACATCCTATAGAATCTATATAAACAAAAATTTTATAAGGGGCATTAATATATTTACATGTATCTTGTACTCTACTAATTTCCTGTATACTTGAAGGCAAAATTATTTCTCTTCCAATCCATTCTTTCACAATTTTCTCTGTATCAGAAAACCTCTGATTCCTACAACTACCTATAATAGTTACCAAGATTAACATAATCAATATTCTTTTTAAATACTTCATACTACTTCCTCTGTCTGTTATTATCTCAAAAAGTTAAACACCATCATCGGCTCACCATGCGGACCAATACGAACTGTATGAATACTATCTTTCAAATTATAGATTTCAAGCACTTCCCCCAATTGGGTAACAGCAGCCAAGACTCCATTATGAGGATTAGAATCGATGAGACTGCGCCATACTTGCCTAATACGGAAGTACATGCAACAAGGGAGAGCAGGGACAATATTCAATAACGCTATTCAAAGCTGTAACCAATCATGACAAACTTTGTCTTTCCGCCTAAAGGGCAATCCACCGTTCCTGTACCTATACATTGTATTGGCACATAATTCTCGCCGGCAGCTAAAGCCTCTATATTCATTAAGAGTAAGTCATTTTGTGTCTTTTCCGGCTTAGCCATATAGGAAACCAGAATAATTAACACAAACAGCACACCAAGCATCCAAGATTTTCTTTTCATACAATATTAAATTTAGTATTAGATATTTAAATTAGACCTGTCTCGGAAGCGAAGGTAGCAATCAAGGAAATCCGCTCCAACAAATCTGACTGACAAACACTGACCAAGCTTCATTTATCAGAATTTGTCAGTCCCTGTCAGAATTTGTCAGCCGCATACTATCCATGTTTTTAGGCATTAGTCAAAGCATTTTTCCCGATGAAATGGGGGATTATCAGATGATAGGAATCATTTTTGAACTTTATTTGAAGAGCTGTTAACTCACTGAGTGATTTTCGTAAACGACGAATAAGCGTATGTATTCTTTCCTGGTTTCCGCTACCATTCGGCCATAAAGTCTCACTAATTAGTGATGTAGAAAGCGTGTGTCCTTCTGCTTGAAGAAACTTTTCCAATAAGACAGCCGTTTGGGGAGTAAGCTTTACTACTTGCTCGTTAAAGACTCAACTCATTCTAATTTATTTTTCTCTTTGAAAAAAAATAAAATAGGGTTATCATCTTCCTTAATATTCAAAGCATTTGCCTTATTTCTCCACTCAGTGGGCAAACCAGACATAAGCTCTGGATGATTAATCCACCTATTGGCAGTAAGCAAAAACATAACACTATTATCATCCCCCTCGTGTGGATAATAATCGCCAGAATTAATGTAAAAAATGTCATCCATAAGAAATTCGTCTACATAAAGTTTATTTTCTTTTTTATCAAAAAGAAAAAGTCCCGTCTGATTCGAATGAAAAATTAGAAAGTTCTCCGTTTCCCTAAGTGAATTTAAACTATAAACGATTTTGCCCATTGACACCTCATTAAAAAAAGTTTGTGGATCAGAGATTGATTTCTTTATCAGATCATCACTCAATTTTGCCATTGAAATATCTAATTGATAATGAGCGGCAGGAGTATCATCTTCAAAGCAATAAAGCTTATAGTCAAGAGGAGCATTAAACCATACCCGCTTACTATTCACCATTTGAAGTCCTCTACTTCTAATTGGAAAATCTATTTTAATATCATCTCCAACTGTTCTCCACGTTTTATTCTTCAAATTATAAATTTTCAACATATATGGATAGCAAGAATATCCATTCAATTTATTATAAAACAAGACTTCTCCCCGACGACATGTGACATTTTCATACATTTCACCAACTTTTACCTCCGAAAGAAAGTCACCTTTTAAATCAAAGACCAACAATTTATAAAAATCATTATAAAGTAGAATCTGACCTAATTCTTCATTAAAAGCAATGTCAATTATACGTTTTGACTCTCCTGGTCCGTTTCCACATTTATCAATACAAACCTTTAATTTACCAGAATGGGCATCTATCAAAAAAACACTCCGATTCCCCGACAGCAAAAGTATGTTATCATCTGATCTTACAATTTTTTTTATATCAGAAACAAGAAACGAATCTGTAGTTTCAATAGCGATAAAACTTTCGAAATCAAAATGCTCTTTAAAATAAGTCTTTATAGGGCTTACGGGCACATCAAGCATTATTGACACTTTATCAGATACTTTCCTATCCGTAGAACACGAAGACAACATTAATATAGATAATAGCACAATATTTTTTAGCATAATATTCAGTCTAATTTTACAAAATTCAAATATCATAAGAATAACATTAAAACCACTGCATCACATTTGCAGCAAATTTTACATACCGAAAAATTAAAACCAATAAATAAATCACGACCTCCTTGAGAATCAAATATAAAAAACAAGTATTCTTAATCTGATTCTCAAGAAGGTAAGTTTAAGGTGGTAATGTATTAGATTTCACAAAATACATACTTTATGTTCAACCTAAATTAGACTTCATAACATTTTCCCATTGGAGAAAAGGACTCATATGTTCCTGATTGGCATGGCAATGTCCCTTCACCAAAACAATCAATACTATACTTATATACACTATAAAGTATACCATTTTCGCATTTTGTCCCTTTTCCCAAATCATGCGTAAGTATAGTCCCAACACCCTTAGAGTCATCCTCCCTAAAAGCCAATGCTTCTACATTAGCTAATACTATATTTGATAAAGAGTTAACAGTCTTAGACAGATAAACTCCATGAGCTGCAACTGCAACAAACATTATAACTAAAGATATTATTATTAATTTTTTCATTATTCAATTTTTTCATTTACAACTTAAAACAGAATCTCTATTAACTAATGTGAATCATGATCTAAAATAAAAGCACCAATCATCTATCATTCTTCGTATGTATCATTTCAACGAATAAGCAAACGCATTGCCCATTTAAACCAAATATATTACTCGAATAGACCTCCTTTCATAAACAGATATCTCAAAATATTTTATAAGAATACTACACAAATACGCATTATAGCACAGACACATTACAAAGTCTATCAAACAACAGAACTGCTAAACCTCGTACATACTAATTTCTGCACCAAATCCGCCAATAAAAGCACTTTTTGCCAAAATACAACTGTATTCATAGGCAAAATACATGCGGTCAGATTTCTCGTTTCCGGGAAATCCATATATGCTGTTCCCTCATGCATAGCTACAGAAGTACATGCAACAAGAGAGAACTGTGAGAATATTTAATAACGCTATTCAAGGCTGTAACCGATCATGACAAACTTTGTCTTTCCGCCTAAAGGGCAATCCACCGTTCCTGTACCTATACATTGTATTGGCACATAATCCTCGCCGGCAGCTAAAGCCTCTATATTCATTAAGAGTAAGTCATTTTGTGTCTTTTCCGGCTTAGCCATATAGGAAACCAGAATAACTAACACAAACAGCACACCAAGCATCCAAGATTTTCTTTTCATACAATATTAAATTTAGTATTAGATATTTAAATTAGACCTGTCTCGGAAGCGAAGGTAGCAATCAAGGAAATCCGCTCCAACAAATCTGACTGACAAACACTGACCAAGCTTCATTTATCAGAATTTGTCAGTCCCTGTCAGAATTTGTCAGCCGCATACTATCCATGTTTTTAGGCATTAGTCAAAGCATTTTTCTCGATGAAATGGGGGATTATCAGATGATAGGAATCATTTTTGAACTTTATTTGAAGGGCTGTTAACTCACCGAGTGATTTTCGTAAACGACGAATAAGCGTATGTATTCTTTCCTGACTTCCGCTACCATTCGGCCATAAAGTCTCACTAATTAGTGACGTAGAAAGCGTGTGTCCTTCTGCCTGAAGAAACTTTTCCAATAAGACAGCCGTTTGGGGAGTAAGCTTTACTACTTGCTCCTCTTTTATCAATTCCATCCGCTCCGCATCAAAAAAAGTATGCTCCCCCAACTGATAAACAGGTGATTGCTCTACAGTCACCACTATAACAGGTAGACCTTCTTGTTCGACCTCCTCAGGCTGCCTATTCTTTCTATAGCAATACATTTTTCCAAAAATGAAAAATAACAATTCAATACCTGCACAAACGCCTCCTATGGCAAGCAAACGCCAGTCACTAAGCAGCCACCACTCGCAAGAAGCATAACCGGTAGCTTCCACCTCACAACGAAATCCCATATAATAAGAAAGAAGGCTGTCAGTCTGGGAGAACTTCTGCACGTTTTTGGAAAAAGCAGAAGAGGGCTGCTCCTGAAAATCCCAAACAGTAATACGAGTATGGGTTTTCAGAAATATATCAGATTCTTTCAACAACTTGTTCCAGGTTCCATGTAATGAGTCCGCATCTAAGGGAGATTCATCCAAAAGTGCAGTAAGAAGTCCGCGCTGTATACCCCCTTTCACAAGGCTATTCTCAAATTTAAAACATGGGATTTCATATTTTCTTTTGCCTGAATCCAATGCAATCTCTACCACCCCGGGATTTACCTCCTCTAAAGCAGATATAGCTGTCCAATTGCTTATATAGGGAATTGAGAGAGTATCTCTTTTTTGTAACTCCTGCAATAATGCTGTTTTAAATGTGGCGCGTGCTTGTTCATCCCATTTTTGATGAACCAGAAAAGTTCCGGCTCCCATAGCCAACGAATACACAAGCAGCCTTATCCATAGTATCTTTTTGCGTTTTATTTTCATCATTCTTCCCGCTCCATTTTTAGTAGCTGTTTCTCAATTGCAAAAGTAGGGATTCATACACTTAAAGAAGAAAAGCAATGTTACAGAAACTTTCGTTCACGTTTCATCATTACCAATTTATAGCTAAAAAAAACTTATCCGGACTATACCCGGGATGCACTTGCTCCGTACCTTCTCCACTCACAGGTACCTCTGACCGAAGAAAGTACGGCCTTGGTACGGAGCAAGTGCATTCCGGGTGTAACGGAGACAGGTCATAATACAATAAAGAAAATCAAAGAGTTATCTACGCAAAATGACGCAAATGAACGCAAAAATCACAGGGAGCGGGTTGAAGAGATTTATTTTCCATATATTTGCGCAGTGACAGAAACAAGTAATTAAAAACACGATATCATGGGAATTATCAACCAGGGCATTCTCGGAGGTTTCTCCGGTAAAGTGGGACCGATAGTAGGGTTCCGCTGGAAATCAAACTACTATATACGTGCACGGGCCGCCAAAGTCAGCAATCCGCGCACACCGAAACAACAGGAACAACGCGGTAAATTCGCCACGGCATTCAGCTTCCTGAAAGCTATAAAACCTTTCATACGTATTGGCTACAAGGAATTTACACAGGAGAAATCCGCGTTCAACTCCGCTATGTCCTACACACTGAAAAGAGCCGTGACTGGCAGTGGAAAAGAAATCAAAATAGACTTTGACCGGGCATTGGTTTCTATGGGAACCCTGATGCCGATATTTGAAGGGGCAGCCACCGTCAGCAATCATCAAATGACTTTCAACTGGAAAGATAATAGTGGTATGGGGAATGCAGAGAGAACAGATATTGTGATGGTACTGGTATATAACAAAGACAGGGAAGCGGCTGTCTATGATACAGAAGCAGCCCTGCGCTCTGACTGTCATGCCGGACTACAGCTCCCGGAAGACTGGCAGGATGATGAGTTAGTCGCCTATCTCAGCTTTTACAGTACTGACGGGAACTGTGTAGCCAATAGCATCTGTCTACCAATATCAGTAATAGAAATACCGGAAGAAGAGATAGACGTACAAACGGAATCCATTGATACAACGCACAAAAGAATATTACCTGATAAAAGAAAAGTACACCAATCACGCATAACAGTACATTCACTATCCGCTCCACCTAATGAAATTCGGACTTACAGATGCGAGACTTAACCCGCTATCTCCACAATCCAATAACGAAAAAACCGGATGCCAGAGAAATAAATTCTCCGTATCCGGCTTTCAGTGGTGCCTATATCTTTATTTAGTGCTTGCCAGCATCAAAGTTGCGTCAGCATCGTTCAGTTCGTAAAAGCTCTTTTGAATATTGCTATCGTAAGCATTGCTCTTGGAGTTCCAACGGGCATAGCTAAGTTCAACTTCACTATTGGTATAAGAAACATCCATCTTGAAATAAGGAACCCAAGCCTCTTTTGAGCTGTCCCATTTGGAGGCTTCTTTGCTGGTCACACGATTTTCGTTATCATAAGTGTAAGTATAACGGAGGTGGCGGAACAAGTGACCGTCTTCATTCTTAAAGATAGTCTTAGCGGTCATCAACTTGCCGGTCATCTCTTCGTTCTTTACGTACTGGGTAGGATTACTTGCACTTGCAGAGAAATTCATTACACTGGCCATTACTACTGCTAACATTACAACTGCTTTAGAAATTAAGTTCGTTTTCATAATCGTTATTTTTTTATTGTTATTACTCTTGATTTTCGAGAGGAAGTTTTTGTCAACCGCCTTCGACTATATATAGTCAATTGGCGTGCCAAAACAGTAAATCACTGATTATCAACAAATATTCAAATTTAAACGATGTTCATTTCCGGACAAGTGTCCGCATAAAAGCGGACGATAGGTATGGAAATAATAAAAAAGCAAATGCAAATGAATCATGAATACTTATTCTATACCTTAGTGGGTATAATCAAGATATAAAGACAAACTATTTATACCCGATATGGTATAAACAAGAAGATAATTATTATATTTGTACCCAAACGGGTATAATATGGAATATATGGCTTTAGCAAAATACGTAAAAGAGATGCGTAAGCAGCATGAACTTACACAAGTTGATTTATCAGAAAAGTCCGGTGTAGGGCTCCGCTTTATCCGCGAATTAGAGCAAGGTAAACAGACTTTAAGATTGGATAAAGTCAATCAAGTATTGAATCTTTTTGGAATGGAAGTAGGTGCCGTTCCAATGCCTAAAAATGCAGAATTATGAAGCGAGCATCAGTCTATCTGCACGATTATAAGGCAGGAACATTGACAGAAGATGAAAACGGATATACATTTTTGTATGATAAAGATTTTCTGGAATCTGCTCACGCGGAAGCAATCAGTCTGACTATGCCGCTAACCGATAAACCTTATCAGGATAAAGTTCTATTTCCTTTTTTTGACGGATTAATCCCCGAAGGCTGGTTACTGAATATAGCGGAAAAAAGCTGGAAAATTAATCAACGGGACAGAATGTCTCTATTACTTGCATGTTGTAGAGATTGTATTGGCGCAGTAAGTATCATACCTAATCAAACCGAGGAATAATATGGGAAAATGTTTGTATTGCTATAAAAAATTAAGAGAAGGAGACCGCGATTTCCATCCGGCTTGCTCTCAAAAAATATTTGGTACGAAAGTACCTCCTATCCTCCCATACGTCAGGAATCAATTAGCCGACTTAGCGGAACAGGTGATCCGAAGCCAAACCACATTAACAGGAGTACAGGCAAAATTATCTTTAGACATTCACAAAGGAGAAAGGAACGAACCGGAACGTTTTACAATCGTCGGTCTCTGGGGACGATACATACTGAAACCACAAACTGATTTATATCCTTACCTTCCGGAATTGGAAGATCTTACTATGCATTTGGCTGAAATAGTCAGAATCAAAGTAGTGCCACACTCTTTGATACGGTTTCAGGATGGCGAACTTTGTTACATAACACGACGCATTGACAGACGTGAAAACGGGACGAAGCTCCCTATGGAAGACATGTGCCAATTAGCCGAACGATTAACTGAATACAAGTATAAAGGTTCTTATGAACAGATAGCAAAACTGATACAGAAATATTCCTCCACCCCAAAATTAGACCTCATCAACTTTTGGGAACAAGTGATATTTTCATGGATTACAGGGAATGCTGACATGCACCTGAAGAACTTTTCTTTATATAGCCAGAGTAAAGGAAACTATGTTTTAACTCCGGCTTATGATATGCTTTCTACAGTATTAGTTATGCCTGAAGACACGGAAGAACTGGCACTGACCTTGAATGGAAAGAAAAGTAAAATAAAAAAGAAGGATTTTATTATAGCTATTACCGCTTCGGGAATTGAAGATAAAATCATAGACAATCTATTTAAAAAATTCGCGAAAGCCGAACAAAGCTGGTCAGATTTTATAAGACAATCTTTATTACCGGAAACGATGCAAAAACAATACATCAACGTCATAAATAGTAAACTAGGCATAATAAAATAAGGGAGATCCGTTCAAGTCTCCCTCATCCTGTATGCGATTGATATAGTTATTTAGTGCTTGCCAGCATCAAAGTTGCGTCAGCATCGTTCAGTTCGTAAAAGCTCTTTTGAATATTGCTGTCATAAGCGTTACTTTTGGAGTTCCAACGGGCATAACTAAGTTCAACTTCACTATTGGTATAAGAAACATCCATCTTGAAATAAGGAACCCAAGCCTCTTGTGAGCTGTCCCACTTAGCGGCTTCTTTACTGGTCACACGATTTTCGTTATCATAAGTGTAAGTATAACGGAGGTGGCGGAACAAGTGACCGTCTTCATTCTTAAAGATAGTCTTAGCGGTTATCAACTCGCCGGTCATCTCTTCGTTCTTTACGTACTGGGTAGGATTACTTGCACTTGCAGAGAAATTCATTACACTGGCCATTACTACTGCTAACATTACAACTGCTTTAGAAATTAAGTTCGTTTTCATAATCGTTATTTTTTTATTGTTATTACTTCTTGGTTTTGAGAGGAAGTCTTTATCAACCGCCTTCGACTATATATAGTCAATTGGCGTGCCAAAACAATAAAACACTGATTATCAACGGATATTCATTTTCGAGTAATGTTCATTTCCGGACAAGTGTCCGCATAAAAGCGGACAAACCAAGAATAAAGTACACTTTTCCCTTCAAGTTAAAACTTCGGTAAATGGATGTTATTGCATTTTTTCCAGTTATAATACTTGTTAATTTCAAGGAATTCGATATAAGAGAAAATCATTCATGCCGAATGTTTTATAACTTTGTTTTCAAATCAGCTCTACTTATATTAGCTAAACATGAAAAACAGAAAAACACTCTTACTTATACTACTTTGTACTTCTCTTCACGTTTATTCCTTCTCTTACCGTTATATAAATACAGAAAACGGATTGAGTAGCAACCGTGTATTCCAGATTGAGAAAGACACTACCGGATTCATGTGGTTTGTGACCTACATGGGCATTAACCGTTATGACGGATCAGAGATACGCAACTACAAACTCAGTATTCAGGACACCATCGAAGAAATCTATTTCCCTTCCACAAAGATGGTGAAAGACCGGGATGGTGGCATTTGGATTGTACTCTATACCGGAAAAGTTTTTAGATATAACAAAAACATAGATGATTTTGAGTGTATGCTGGACATCCGAAAAGACCTGCATTCCGACAGTCACATTATCTCTTCTGTGTTCTTCGATGAAGCTAACCGACTATGGATATGTTCGAATATGGGATTGTACACTTATACCCCCCGCCAAGAACTCCGGTTCGTACGCGTTTTTAAAGATAAAAACACATATGTTGTAACCCAACAAAACAGCCATACCTATTATGTAGCTTCTAATGAAGGTATCTATAAGATAAAGGAAAAAATGCCCGACGATTATACAATCATCGAAAAGAACGCCCTGCCCGAATCTTCCGGGCCGGTAACAACCATGTTATGTCATGAAGAGTACCTCTACATCGGTACCGAGTCCAAAAGTGTCTTCATGCTTGATTCTAAACGCAACCTGCGCATATCATTGAACCCAATCATTCCCAATGTCCCCATCCGGGCTATAAAACGTTTGGCAGACCATCATATTCTGGTTGGTACTGATGGATCCGGTGTTTATGTGGTGGATACTCAAACCCACAAGCTGGTCAGTTCCTATGTGGCCGACGATGATGTGAAAGACGGTCTAAGAGGAAATACCGTTTATGATATCTACGTGGATAATGCCGGTTGCCTCTGGATAGCCACCTATACTAACGGAATTACCATTATTGACCCGTTTTCGCCGGAAATCATACGTACACGTCACGAATACCGAGAACCCAATTCGCTAATCAACAATCATGTGAATGTTATTTTCGAAGATTCCGACGGCGATCTGTGGTATGGAACCAATAACGGAATCAGTGTTTATGACACCCGGAAACAAAGATGGAAACATTTCCTCGACAACCAGGAGAATAAAGCTGTTATTCTATGTTTCTGTGAAGACAAAGATGGCAATATCTGGACGGGAGGATATGGTGTAGGCGCATTCCGCATAGATAAACAAAGTGGTAAGATACACTCCCTCTTGCATCAAAAAGGAGCCAATGCCTCCGGGACATTTGATGCCTATCACATCTATGCCATGTATGCCGATGATGAGAACCTATGGTTAGGCAGCCTCGACAAAAGTATGATCCAATATAATCTCCGCACCAAATCTTTCAATTATCACAGCATCGAAGCTATAGGCGATATAAAACCTCTCAATGACAGTATTCTGCTTTGCGGTACAGCCAATAGCCTGGCAGTATTTAATAAGAACACCCACCACTATAAAGAATACCTCCATATCGGTCAGCGCATACAGAATCGTGCAATCCGTAATATTGCTCCTGTTTCCAATAAAGAAATCTGGATGAGTACAGAAGGGAACGGAATCATTTGCTACAATCTTGAGTCCGAAACCTCCACCTCTTATACTGAAAAAGAAGGGCTCAAATCAAACTACATTCATAGTATGAAGCTCGATGACTGGAACCGCCTTTGGTTTACTACAAACAAGGGAATATCTTATATAGATCTCAAAACAAGAAAAGTGGTAAGTATTGGCGAATATATCGGTTTGAACAACCTCGAATACAGCTACCACATCGCCTGTAAGCGTAAAAATGGTAATCTGGTATTTGGAACAACAGATGGCGCCGTTGAGTTCTCCGCCCAGCAAGAAACCGATATTCAACTGGAATCCAAGCTGATTATCACCGATTTCAAGTTATTCTACAACTCAGTAAAGGCAAAAGATGAAGGTTCACCGCTGAAACAGGCCATCAACGAAACCTCTGCCTTTTCGCTGGCCTACGACCAGAACTCTTTCTCCTTTGCCTTTTCTTCCGTCAATTTCCACCATCAGCACTTGATTTCTTATGTCTATAAACTCGAAGGTTTTGATAATGAATGGTATGCTGCACCCGAAAATAATATCATCAGCTATACCAATATCAATCCCGGAAAATACACATTCAGACTCAGAGCATTAAACAAAGACAATAAGGAAATCATTGACGAAAGGGAGTTGGACATTGAAGTCGCCCGACCTTACTGGGAGTCGGGTTGGGCCTGGGCAGTTTATCTGCTTCTGTTTGCAATATTGCTGCGGTTCATTATTCAGTATGCCAAAAACAAGATGGACAAACGGTATTCAAAAGAAAAGATACGTTTCTTTGTTAATGTAGCCCATGACATTCGTACTCCGGTGTCTCTAATCAAAGGTCCTCTAAATGACCTCGGAGAGAGTGAGGCACTAACTGAAAAAGGCAAAACCTCTCTTTATATTGCCGTAAAAAATACTGAAAAACTGTTTCAGATGGTTTCCCAATTACTTGATTTCGAAAAGGCAGATCTTTCGGCATTGCGACTCATTGTGAGCCCCAATGAGCTGGCGGAATACATACAGGAAAAGATATCTTTCTTTAATGTCGAAGCTAAGCACAAGCAAATCTATCTGACATACGATATCGGTTTCGACTCGCTTAGCGTATGGTTTGACCGCGAGAAGATGGATAAAATAGTTAATAACATCCTCTCCAATGCCATCAAATACACGAAAGAAGGCGGACAAGTCCACATCAAGGTCTGTCAGGATGATAAAAACTGGTCTCTTATTGTGTCGGACACCGGCATTGGCATTCCGGCATCCGAACAAAAACATCTATTCAAGAGTTTTTTCCGGGCTAAAAATGCCATCAACTCAAAAGAAACAGGTAGCGGTATCGGGCTGTTACTGACTAAAAAGTTAGTGAAACTGCATAAAGGAGAAATATCCTTCAGTAGTAAAGAAGGTATAGGAACAGAATTTAGACTGACTTTTCCAAAAGGAGACCAGTATTTTATGCGCGGCAACAAACTAACCGAATATCAGGGAAGCGATTATCCAAAAGTCCAGGTCATCCCCCGCGAAGCGGAGCAGCAAGAAAAACAGTCACAGAAAGTCACTATTCTTGTAGCCGAAGACAATGATGATATGCGCCTGTTCCTCAAAAACAGTCTTTCAACAGACTATCATGTGGTGGAGGCCTCCAATGGCGAAGAAGCTATGAATATGGCCCTACAGTTGAACCCCGATATCATTGTATGTGATATCATGATGCCTGTTCTCAACGGAGATGCTGTATGTAGCCGCATTAAAACTTCAGTAGAAACAAGCCATATTCCTTTCATTCTTCTCACAGCTTTGGCAGATAAAGAAGATATTATCAAAGGACTGGACTGTGGTGCAGATGATTATATCACCAAACCTTTCGACATATCCATCCTAAAGGCCCGGATACGTAACCTACTCGCCAACAGGAAGAAGATAAGAGAAGCATTACTTTCTGACAATCCACCTGCTCAGGATGTAACATACACCAATACGTTAGACCGCGAGTTTATGGAGAAAATTCTTGCATTGATTGATGAATGTATGGAAGATCCCGAATTTTCTATCAACAATCTCTGCGCTAAACTCGGAATGAGCCGTTCCTCACTGTATAATAAACTTAAAGCTCTGACAGATCAGGCACCGAATGATTTCATACGTATCATCCGCCTGAAAAAAGCTGCGGAGCTTTTGCGCAGCAGGAGATACAATATTTCGGAAGTAGCTGCCATGACCGGTTTCCCCGACTCCAGTTATTTCAGTACAGCTTTCAAAAGGCAGTATGGAATGAGTCCGCGCAAATACTTGTCCGAAGAACCCGGTTAAAAGACGTATCCGGATAAGTATTACAACATATTCCCGCTTTCTATAGAATTCAGCTTTCTCTTTCAGACTTATCTGAAAGGTTCGAAATTCAGTTTCTGTGTGAATCCAACACGGAAAGGCGTCCTACCCCTATTCCTTTCCTTTTTTGATAACTGATAAAATACTTTTGATAACTGATAAAAATCTCCCCTTAACAGGAAACAAAAGTATTTTAATAACTGGAAAAAGCCATTTCCGCTTACTATGCGTAATCTTGCAGGCAGAAAACCTTCGCACTGATTTTAATCTTATAAATAGAAAACATATGAAAACAGTTACCTTACTAATTACTCTCTTTTTATGTATACCTTGCATGGCTCAGCCAGGCAAAAAAGTAAAAGAAAAAAGAACCTATAACAATCCGGTTATTGACTACAGTCTGCCCGATCCAACAATCATCAAGGCTGACGACGGCTACTTTTATCTTTATGCTACTGAAGATATACGCAACCTGCCCATACACCGTTCCGCCAACCTCGTTGACTGGGAATTTGTAGGCACAGCCTTTACGGACAGTACTCGTCCCACTTTCCAGCAATTGATTTGGGCACCGGATATCCGTAAAATAGGCGATAAATATGTGCTCTACTACGCCAACTCTTCCTGGGGTGAAGAACACACAAATGGTATTGGCGTAGCGTGGTCTTTACGCCCCGAGGGTCCTTTCACCGACGCAGGAAAGTTATTTCTCAGCGATGAAATTGAGGTTATGAATTCCATTGACGCATTTTATATGGAAGAAAATGGCCGAAAATACCTCTTCTGGGGTAGTTGGCACGGACTGTGGGGAGTGGAACTGACCGATGATGGTCTTGCCCTCCAACCCAATACGCCCAAAATTCCTATAGCCGGAAATGGCTACGAAGCCGGACTACTGCATAAACACGGTGATTACTATTACCTCTTTGCCTCTACAGGTTCCTGTTGCGAAGGATTGAAGAGCACTTATACCACTGTTGTAGGCAGATCGAAGAATCTGTTTGGCCCTTATGTCAATAGAAAAGGCGAACTTATGCTCAGCAACCATCACGAGGTAGTTATTGAGAAGAATAAAGATTTTGTAGGTCCCGGGCACAATTCTCAACTTGTGACAGACGATGCCGGTAATGACTGGATATTCTATCACGGCGTCAATGTAAAGAACCCCGAAGGACGTGTACTTATGATGAGCAAAATCGTCTGGGAGGATGGCTGGCCCACCGTTGAGAATAGTTCTCCGGCTGTTACAGCAACTGCCCCCTATTTCAAAAGTCAATACAAAAATTAAGAAATAAGAAGTATGAAAGATTTAGTTTTGAAAGGATTAAGGATAACCGTAGTGTCACTGGCTCTTTCCGGGTGCAATACCCCTGATAATCTTTATCTGGACCCTGCCCAACCTATAGAGGCAAGGGTGGATAATCTAATGGAACAGATGACGTTACAAGAAAAAGTGGCCCAGATGTGTCAGTATGTCGGCCTGAAACACATGCAGACCGCAGAACGTGACCTGCTGATCACAGAAATGGAGAAAAGCCATGCACAAGGCTTTTATAAAAATCTCCATTCAACAGATGTAGCCCGGATGACAGAGGAAGGTTTAATAGGTTCCTTCCTCCACGTCACCGATCTTGAAGAAGCCAACCACCTGCAAAGTCTGGCACAAAAGAGCCGGTTGAAGATCCCCCTGATCATAGGCATCGATGCCGTCCATGGCAACGGACTATGTAGCGGAACAACTATTTACCCTACTCCCATCGGTCAGGCAGCCACATTCGAACCTGCTTTGATAGAACAGGCCTCTCGTGAAACCGCTCTTGAGATGCGTGCCACCGGGGCACACTGGGCATTCACTCCCAATGTGGAAGTAGCACGTGACCCACGTTGGGGACGCACCGGAGAAACCTTTGGCGAAGATCCTCATCTGGTAGGGGTAATGGGTGCCGCAACCGTACGGGGATTACAGGGAAATGATTTCTCCAATCCCGAAAACGTCATTGCGTGTCCTAAGCACTTCATCGGTGGAAGCCAGTCTATAAACGGAATCAACGGAGCACCTTGCGATGTTTCTGAGCGCACCATCCGCGAAATATTTCTTCCTCCCTTCAAAGCCTGCCTTGATGCCAATGCCTACACTTTTATGATGGCACACAACGAGGTGAATGGAATACCCTCGCACAGTAATAAATACCTAATGACCGATCTCCTGCGTGACGAATGGAAGTTCGACGGATACATCGTCAGCGACTGGATGGACATCGAACGATTGCATGATTACCATCGTATTACTGAAAGCTATGCCGATGCTTTTGTGCTCTCCGTGCAATCGGGTATGGATATGCACATGCACGGACCCGACTTCATGGAAGCCTTGCTGGAAGCTGTGAAAGATGGCAGACTCACAGAAAAACGTATCGACCAGTCTGTCAGAAGGATACTCACTGCAAAATTTAAACTCGGACTTTTCGAAAATCCCTATTTCGATGAAGCCAAAAGCAAAGACCTACTCTTCAATAAAGCCCATCAGCAAACAGCCCTCGAAATTGCGCATAAATCCATTGTACTATTGAAGAATGACGGCATATTGCCACTCGACGCTTCCAAATACAAAAAGATATTTGTTACAGGTCCTAATGCCGATACCCATGTCATTCTGGGTGACTGGGCTGTACCACAGCCCGAAGGAAATGTAGTAACCGTACTGAAAGGCTTGAAAGATGCGGCACCCAATACTACTTTCTCATTTCTTGACTTTGGCTGGAACATCCGTACCATGGATCCGGCTAAAGTTAAACAAGCTGCCGGCATGGCCCGCCAGGCTGATCTTGCCATCGTAGTCGTAGGAGAAAACTCTATGCGTGAGCACTGGTCAGAAAAAACCTGTGGAGAAAATACCGACCGTTCTGATATTAACCTGCCCGGACTCCAGCAAGAATTAGTGGAAACCATTCAAAACACAGGTGTGCCCACTATCGTCATACTTGTCAATGGCCGGCCTTTGGGCGTGGAATGGATCGCTGATCATGTTGCTGCTCTCATCGAGGCCTGGGAGCCCGGTTCATTCGGTGGTCAAGCCATTGCTGATATCCTCTATGGAAAAGTCAACCCCTCGGCCAAAATGCCGGTCACTGTACCTCGTAACGTAGGACAAATCCAGTCTGTATACAATCATAAACTCACAAGCAACTGGTTCCCCTACGCCATAGGCAAAAACGGTCCGTTATTTCATTTTGGTTATGGTTTGAGCTACACTACTTATCAGTACACTAACCTTCGCCTCTCTAAATCCGAAATATCCACGGATGAAACTCTGACAGCCAGTATAGACATCACCAACACCGGTCAAATGGATGGTGACGAAATAGTTCAGTTATACATCGGAGATGATTTCAGTTCCGTCACCCGCCCACTCAAAGAACTCAAAGGTTTCAAACGCATATCTCTTAAAAAAGGAGAGCAAAAGACCGTGACATTTGATATCACTCCCCATATGCTGTCTTTTTATGATACGGATATGAACTTCAAAGTGGAGAAAGGAACATTCAAGATCATGGTGGGATCTTCTTCCCGAGACGAGGATCTCAATACAATTGAATTACGCGTAAAATAACTTCATATTGTCCTATTTTAAATCTATCAGCCTATGAAAACATAAGTAAGAAAAACCACTAAATCACAGTCAAGAGTTTACAAACCATTAATTTAGGTAGTGTAGACATTCTACATTGCCTATTTCTTTAAATCCATTATTTTATGAAAAATAGAATTAGAATTGATTCCTGCCATGTTGCTGCCATGAAATGGCTTCGGCTCTCATTGTTCCTGCTCTTTGGGCTTGTCCTTATTCCGATGTACGGTCAGAGCGACATAACCATACGGGGAAAAGTCGTCTCAGCAACCGACCAGTCCGAATTAATCGGTGTAAATGTGCTCCTGAAAGGTACCAGTAGCGGAACAATAACAGATGTAGACGGAAACTTCCAGTTGAAAGTGGCCCCTAATGCTACGCTGGTATTCTCTTATATCGGCTATAACGACCTTGAGTTGAACCTCACTCCGGGAAAGACACAATACACTGTAGCTATGACTGAAGACTCACAACTCATTGATGAAGTTGTGGTTGTGGGATATGGCGTACAAAAGAAGAAACTGGTCACCGGTGCCACTGTACAGGTTAAGGGCGACGACATAGCCCGTATGAACACCGTTTCCCCACTGACTGCATTGCAAAGCCAGACTCCCGGGGTAAATATCACCAAAACATCCGGTCAGCCCGGTGAAGGATTCAAGGTAATCATTCGTGGTATCGGTACTACAGGTTCTTCCAATCCCCTTTATATTGTAGATGGAGTGGCCAGAGGGAACATTGATTATCTGAATCCGGCTGATATCGAATCACTGGATGTACTTAAAGATGCCGCATCGGCAGCCATCTACGGAGCACGCGCTGCCAACGGTGTTATCTTGGTAACCACCAAACAAGGCCGTGAAGGAAAAGCTTCCATCCAATATGACGGATACTATGGCGTACAAAACGTATACAAGAAACTCAACCTGCTGAACGCTACGGATTATGCAATGATCAGACAAGAAGGGCAGTCCAATGACAACATGGAACCGCTCGATTTTGATAAGCTCCTGGCACCGGGTGACTGGAAAAGGATACAAGAAGGCAAATGGAACGGAACTAACTGGCTGAATGAAATGGAAAATAAAAATGCTCCTATCCAAAGCCATTCGCTTAATATCTCGGGCGGAACACAACAATCCGTATACTCTATGGGCCTGTCTTATACTGCACACGAAGGTATTTTCGGCAAGCCCGTAGAACCGCACTACGACCGATACACTGCCAGAATCAATTCCGAGCATACGCTATACCGCATTAAAGATATGGATGTGATTAAAGTAGGTGAAAACCTCTCTTACTCATACAGTGAAAAGAAAGGACTTGCCATAGGCAATATGTACGGTAACAACATTTCTTCAGCCTTACAAACGAATCCCATGCTGCCCATGTGGGCCAGAGATGAGAATGGAAATGATATCATAGGTGAATACCATCAAGCCATCCCCTTGTTGAATGTAGAAGTGAATCCGATTGGTAAAATGGTCTATGAAAATGGAAACAATCTTTCCAAAAACCACAACCTGAATGGTAATATATACGCTGTAATTCAACCGATCAAGAATTTAAAGTTCAGAACGAATTTCGGATATAATTTCAGTGCTTCTTCATACCGTAGTTTTTCTCCGAAATACCATTTGGGAGATGCAGCTAAGAGAGATAATAATTCTGTATACCAAAGTATGAGTACCGGTTTGGGATGGACATTTGAAAACACCCTGTCGTATGATTTTACAATCAAAGATACTCATAACTTCAATACCCTCATCGGTATGTCAGCCGAAAGAGGCGGATTGGGTGAAAGCATAAACGGTACGAACGAGAAATTAATCTTCGACTCCTTTAAATACGCCTATCTGGATAATGCCAAACTGATTATCCCCGGACAGACCACCCTCGGTGGAGCACCATGGGAAAAGACCGGATTGATGTCTTACTTTGGCCGTATCAATTACGACTACAAAGAAACTTATATGTTAACCGTAGTTATGCGTGCTGATGGCTCTTCCAACTTTGCTAAAGGTAACAGATGGGGTTATTTCCCCTCCGTATCAGCCGGTTGGGTATTGAGTAATGAAAAGTTCATGGAGAATATCACCGACAAAATCAGCTTTTTGAAAATACGCGCCAGTTGGGGACAAAATGGTAATCAATCCATAACACCTTTCCAATATCTGTCTACTATTGCCATGTCTAATAACGACTACTTCCCCGGTCAAGACAAAGGTGACAAGCAAACCGGCTCCTATCCGGACATCATGCCGAATCCTGACGTGACCTGGGAAACATCCGAACAGTTGGACTTAGGATTGGATGCCCGGTTCTTTGACCACCGATTATCGTTTACTTTCGATTGGTACCACAAAAAAACGAAAGACTGGCTTGTACAAGCGCCCGTTTTAGCCAGCTACGGTACGGCGGCACCCTACATCAATGGCGGTGACGTTGTAAATAAGGGTGTTGAATTATCACTGGGATGGCGTGATAACATCAACGATTTCAATTACAGTGCTTTAATTAACCTTTCCCATAACAAGAATGAAGTGACTCGTATCGCCAATACCGAAAAGATTATTCACTCAGGGGTTCGTTTGGGAAATGTAGCGTCGGAGTTTGCCCGTGCCGAAGAAGGATACCCAATCGGTTATTTCTATGGCTATCAGACTGATGGATTATTCCAAACCCCGGAAGATGTTCAGAATTACAAAAACTCGGAAGGAGTAGTAATCATGCCGAATGCAGTACCCGGTGACGTGCGCTTTGTAGACCGTAATGACGACGGAATCATTGACGATAAAGATAAGACAATGATCGGCAAATCTAATCCCGACTACAACCTGGGCATTAATCTCAACATGAGTTACAAAGGATTTGACCTGACATTAGTGGCAAGTGGTGTCTTTGGAAACGATATATTAAGAGCATATCGCATGCCCGATAGTCCCAGCCAGAATTATACCAGTGAAATCCTGGGACGCTGGACCGGACCGGGAACATCAAACAGTATCCCCCGCATATCCAGTGGTAACCACATCAACCGTTCTTACATCTCCGACCTTTATCTGGAAGACGGATCATACGTAAGAATGAGCAATGTAACCTTAGGATACGATTTCAAGAAACTATGGAAATCACTACCTTTTGAACAAGTAAGATTCTATATTTCGGCCCAGAACCTGTTCACCATTACAGGCTATTCCGGCATGGATCCCGAAATCGGTACAAGTACCGGTGAAAACTGGATCAGCGGCGTTGATTTTGGTTTCTATCCTACTCCACGCACCTTTATGGTTGGAGCATCAATTAAATTTTAATTTAGACGCATTATGAAAAAGATTATATTATTGGCAATCGTTGCAATATCCTTTTCAATAACTGGATGTTCAGACTTCTTGGATACAGAGAATCTCACAAAGAAAGACTCTTCAAACTACCCCCAGACAGAAGAGGACGCACGGGAATTGCTAAATGGAGCATACTCCGCACTCTACATCTGTACGAACCCTTCCCACCCATTCCTGGCCGGAAACATCTTATCTGACGATTGCTTAGCCGGAGGAGGCCTGGGAGATTTATCTCAACCTATCCGCTATCTGAAAGCAATGTCCGAAAACGACTTTGGTCCCTTGTGGTCTGCCCTATACACCGGCATTTATCGTTGTAACAACATATTGGAAAATGCCGAAAATGTGCAATGGGAAAACGGGGTAGAGAAAAACAAGATCTTAGGTGAAACCTATTATTTAAGAGGCATGTTCTATTACTACATGGCTATAACTTTTGGCAATGCGCCCCTTGTTTTAGACACTACTCCTCAGAATAATCCTAAAGCAAGTGCCGATGAGATGTTCAAGGTGATTTTATCTGATTTAAAACAGGCTATTGAATTGCTGCCCAATATAAAATTTCAGGATATTGATAAGAATAAAATCGGATATGCCACCAAATGGGCGGCAGAAGCTCTTATGGCACGGGCCTACCTGTTCTATGACGGATATTACAAACAAAACAGGAGGGAAAACGTAACCCTGGATAATGGCTCTGTTACCTCGCAGAATGTCATTGCCTGGCTGGAAGATTGCATCAAGAACAGTGGTCATGATCTGTTAAGCGACTTCCGCAACCAATGGCCATACGCTATAGATATACCCGAAGCGGATTACAAATACGCGAGAGACAATAATCTGTCATGGGTAGGAGAAAGCGGTGATAATAATGAAACCATCTTTGCCGTAAAGTACTCTTCCATTGCCAGTTGGTCGGATAACTATAGCAATCCCATTGCACTGAATATCGGTTTAAGAGGGCAGACACAAGTTCCGTTCGGAATGGGATGGGGCATTTGTACGGTAAGTACCAATTTCTGGAATGAATGGCCCGATGAAGATTTGCGGAAGAAAGGTTCTATTTTAGATGTCAGAGATACGGAAGAAGGCCTTTCCGGTTATGACTTCGGAGTTTGGGAAGCATGGCAGGAAACCGGTTATCTGCCGAAGAAGTACCTGCCGGTAAATGTAAAGAAAGTCAATGCGGATGGTTCTGTTACTATCTGTAATTATAGCTGCGTGTTATATGGAACAAGTCCGCACTACATGAAAGATACAACACAGGATTTGGTACTCATCCGCTTTGCCGATGTATTATTGATGCATGCCGAAATGACCCGGACGATAGATGGCATCAACAGGGTAAGGACCAGAGCACAACTTCCACCGATTCTTGCTTATACCGATGAAGCTCTCCGTTCCGAACGCAGATATGAACTGGCTTTCGAAGCATTGAGATATCATGATTTGCTACGTTGGTACGGAACAGATGCAGGCACCATTATCAAGCAAAATCTGAACCACTGCATCATTTACAATAATTTGCAGCAAACCACCATCAACGAAGATAGAGGTAACGGCTACTTTGATCAGTTTGATAGAAGAGTAAAAGAAACCGGTGGGTTTATGCAGATTCCGAATGATCAGATTCAGCTCTCGAACGGGGTATTGGAACAAAACCCAGGCTGGGAAGGCTCCAATAACATGTTCTAAACGAGTATTCACCATAGAGTGGCACAGAGTTTCATTCTGTGTCACTCTGTGGTGAACCCGTCAGAAAATCGTATCTTTAAAAACTCATTTTGAACTAAAAGATGTATGAACCTGAAACAAGGAATAATAATCATTTGCTTACTCTTGGTACTGCCGCTTTACGGGCAGTCGCTTTCCGACTATAATCCCATCTGGAACACCCCGTCTAAAGGTTCACACGAATCGATGCCTTGTGGCGGAGGATCAATCGGTATGAACGTATGGGTGGAGAACGGGGAGCTTTATTTCTATTTCTCACGTAGCGGCACATTCGACGCCAATAACGGCTTTCTGAAAGGAGGCCGGGTAAAGATACACCTGACCCCTAATCCTTTCGAATCGGGAGACTTCCGCCAAGAGCTAAAACTTGAAGACGGATACATTGAAATTACCGCCGGCAAAGAAAAAAGCATCATCGAGATTTGGGCTGATGTATTCCATCCGGTCATTCACGTAGATGTGAAAGGTAGTCGTAAAACGGATATAGAAGTTTCTTATGAGAGCTGGCGATACAAGAACAGGTTGCTTCGCAAGAATGAATCTCATTTCAACTCTTATAAAGGCAACCCTCCCGAAGGTCTGTTTACAGCGAAGGATTCAATTGGTTTCATAGACAACCAAATCGGATTTTGCCATCGCAACGCAGCAGAAACAGTGTTTGATAGAACCGTAGAACGACAAGGGCTGAATGATGTGAAAGATCAGATGATGAATCCTCTGAAACATCTCACCTTTGGTGGAAGAATATATGGCGATAATCTCGTAGCCGGAAAGACATATACGGGAATATACACTGATACAGATTTTAAAGGGTGGAGTCTAAAGAGCAGAAAACCGGCACAGGAGCATCAGATTCGGTTAGCACTTGCTACTTTGCAATGTGAAAACCCGGCAGACTGGGAAACAATGCTCAATAAAACCATCTCGAAAGTTCAAACCGATAAAAAAGCAAAGCAGAAAACCCGGCAGTGGTGGAACTCGTATTGGAAAAGAAGCTATGTCTTCATCGATTCCGGTAAAATAGGGAGTGATTACTGGAAAGTGGGCCGTAACTATCAGCTTTTCCGATACATGCTCGGATGTAATGCGTACGGTAGCGAACCGACTAAATTCAACGGCGGACTGTTTACGTTTGACCCGGTACACATAGATTCTACCCGGGTATTCACTCCCGATTTCCGCTTGTGGGGTGGAGGAACCATGACGGCACAAAATCAACGGTTAGTCTATTTCCCCATGTTGAAAAGCGGTGATTTCGATATGATGAAACCTCAGTTTGACTTTTACGAACGTATGCTGGACAATGCCAAACTACGAACGAAAGTCTACTGGAACCACGAAGGAGCCTGTTTTAGCGAACAGATCGAGAACTTCGGTCTGCCTAATCTGGCCGAATACGATTGGAAGCCACGCCATGAGGGATTCCCGGTAGGAGTAGACAGTAACCCGTGGTTGGAATACACCTGGGACACAGCCTTGGAATTTGCACTCATGATGTTCGATGCGCACTTATATAATAACGAGCCTATTGTTCCGCATCTTCCATTCATTGAAAGCCTACTTACCTTCTTTGACGAACATTATAGCTATCTGGCATTAAGACGGGGAACGAACAAGCTCGATGGAGACGGTCATTTGGTGTTGTACCCCGGTTCGGCATGCGAAACCTATAAAATGGCAACCAACGCCACTTCTACTGTTGCAGCTTTGAAAGTCATTACGGAAAAGCTTCTGGAATTGCCAGAACTTGACGCTACACAACGTGAACATTGGTCGGGTTTCCTAAAACGTATTCCCCCCATTTCCTATCGTGAAGTGCAAGGTAAAAAGACAATCTCACCGGCAAAGATGTGGGAAAGAATCAATAATTCAGAAGTTCCGTCACTCTATCCCGTATATCCGTGGAGAATATACGGAATAGGCCAACCGGAGTTACAGACTGCAATTAATACGTATCTGTATGACCCTGAAGCCATCGAATTCAGAAGTCATATAGGGTGGAAACAAGACAATATCTTTGCCGCCTGCCTCGGCCTGACTGAAGAAGCTGAACGGCTCACCTTATTGAAACTGTCCGATGGGCCTCATCGCTTTCCCGCTTTCTGGGGACCCGGATTTGATTGGACACCCGATCATAACTGGGGAGGAAGTGGAATGATCGGCTTGCAAGAGATGTTACTTCAAACAAACGGTGATTCTATTCTCCTATTCCCTGCATGGCCTGAAAACAGAGACGTTCACTTCAAACTGCACGCTCCCAAACAAACCACCGTAGAAGTTACGCTGAGAAATAATAAAATTGAATTTATGCAGGTTGAGCCAAAGACAAGGGAAAAAGATATTGTTATTTGCAGCAGCCATTTCTATCTGCGGAGGGATTAATCCTAAACGCTTGAAGAAGGCTTCACCAACCGCAGTTGCATACCAGACCTTATAAAAGACAGGTAATCCAAATAGGATGAATATATAAAGTGGGGAGATTGAATCTTCCCACTTTACACATAAACCCATACTGATCAAATTGTCATTTTGTATTTTTAGTTAGCCGAGAATCCGTTACTTCCAACCGGAACCCTACGAGAATGGAAATACACGAATGAAAACAAGCAAACATCAGATTGTTAATACACTATCGAAATGCTTACATTTCTTCCAGACTGAAATATCTCTCCTAAATCATCCTTATAGGAGAAAATCACGTATCAAATAACCCTTTTACCCGGAAGTAGTAACCCTTTTACCTATAAGTAGTAATGATATCACCCATAAGTAGTAACCTTATCACCTGTAAGTAGTAACCCTTTTCTGTATAAATAGCTTGTAAAAATGCAATAACACATAGGGACAGTGCATTTTTATTCCTTACTTATTCACAGAATATGCTGGAATGCGAATCTGCACAATTAAGCGTGTTACAGAAAACAGGAATATTCCACCATTAAGAACACGATTCAGGAATTATATCATCATTTAGACATTTCTATTATCCTCCCTATCTTCCGAAGCCAACTGTACATTTTATCGGTTTCTTATTTTAATAGAGCATCAATCTTTACCACTGTCTGCGGATTACTGGGTTTCAACAAGCCTCCATAATCTACAATAATTCCATCACGGTTAATGAGCAGGAATTGCGGTATACTATGCATATTCCAATGAGCCATGATACGATGATAATCATCAGAAGTCGCCCAATCTTCCGAATAGATACATTCAATATTCTTCCCTCTCAAAGAGAAACGCTCCAGAATCTTATGGTACGCTTCCCGATCTCTCCCTCCACAGATACTGGCCATTACCACATCATCGGGCGAATAACGTTTCCTCAGTTCCTTCAAAGGCTCCATTTCCGCCAGGCAAGGGGGACAGATTACTCCCCAGAAATCAACATAAATCACTTTGCCCGCATACTTTTCCAAAAGATTGTACACAGGGATCATGAACGGCATTTTCTCCCTGGCAGTCGCCTCATCAGCATTATCGCCATAAAGCATATAATGGGATATCGCTTGGGGGACTTTCAGATAATTCACTTTATCCTGATATAGTTTAAGCATGGGTTGCCTTAAATAGGGAGCCTGAACTATAGAGTCGAATTGAGACCTATGATCAGCGATGTAAGTTGTATCATTATCGCATAAAGAGGTACCTATGGGTTGGAGGTATAAATAGGGAAGGATAGCACGATCTTTGCTAACCTCAATCACATTTGCTAAATCAAAATCACTTTTTTCTCTTCGGGTATGCTCAAAATAAAGGAAGATATATACATTCGCGGCAAGCGAAAACAGACCGGAAAAAACGGTTTTCCCTGAAAAGACAGGGTCAAGTTCCGGCAATAATGCTTTATATCCACTCACATCCTTGCCATCTGCCGCTTGTGATATAGCATTACCAAAGAGTGCAGTATAATAATCTATCAACAATAAGTCCGCCGTATACTCTTCAACTTCTGCGCCCGGCGAATGTTCTTTGAGGAAGTCGGCACGACGTTCCAGGAGACTGGCATACTCTGTTTTCAATTCTTTTTCAAATTCATCAAAGGGTACTTCTCTGTTATAGGAACTAAGTCTGCGATAGTATCCTCCTTCGGTAAAAAGAGCCATATACTGATTCAGCGCACTGGAAGTTCCGCTAATGCGGGGATGCAACAAATCGTTGAAGTCAATCTCAACATGCAGACTATCACCCGGGTGTACATACAAATGTTCCGCATAATTGCGAAGAGCAACCTCACGAGTTGAAGCATAAGGACTGAAACGGAAACAGAAAGTACCGTCATCCGCTATGGGAGAAGTGTAAACTGTTTCCAGACCGGACAGATAAGGTATCTCAAGTTTCACCTCCTTCTCCTTCGGATAAACTTCCCTGTTAAATACACGGCCCGAGATTATCACTTCTTTCGCCAAATCTTCATGACCCTTCTGAGCCTTACAGCCTAAGAAAGATAAAATTGCAAACAGTAAGCATAGATGTTTCATACGTATTTTATAATTAATAAATGACTAATAAATTCAGCGCACCGTTACAGACAGGCTCTTTCCATATCCGGCAAACTCAGGTGCATAGGCCGATTGGACAGTAGCAATACCGGTTTGGTAAGTCCCCGAACGGTCTATATAAACTTTATACTCTATTTGGACAGTACCCTTTTTAAGTTTGTCAATAAAGAATTCAGCAGAGGTATCACGCATTACCTGATAATAACCGGTAGCATCGGAATGACGATATCCCGACAATGCCTCTTTGGGCTCCATACATGCAGCACGTGTATCTTTTATCTGAACGAAATCCATATCCCGATCCGCCCTCACGGTCAGCCGAACAGTAAGCTCATCTCCCACATGTAAATCCGTCTTCGATGAAACCTCCTTGCCGTCTTTATAATAGGTACGATTGATTTTCAATCCGTTGCCTTTTGCTGATTGCAATTTATCCATATCCTCCAGGCATTGAGCATATACAGCTCCCCAGCCTATTCCTGCACCTGTATGTGCAATTTCTATTTGCCGGGCTCCGACCTCATTACCGGAGAAAGAACGACGGACATACCCTAATGCATCATCAGGAGTCACTACTGCTGTCCCGGCTATTTCCGCTTTCATGGTACTGTTTTCCGCCAATCGGTTATCATCTCCACTCAAGAAAACATACACAGCATCGGCAGTAGCTACCGGATTATCCCAAACCTGCATTTGTTTTTGTTTAAGCAACCATTGCTTCATTTCAGCAATTGCCAGCGGTTCTTTCAGAATACCGGATAAGGCTTCAATAGCAACCACTTGTGTCGGAATTCTGTAACTGCCCCATGAATACCGGGCTTTCGAAGTATCAAAATAGCGTCCCATCTCGGGAGTAGCAACGGAATATTCCAGAATGGATCGCGCCAATTCGTCCGCCTTCACCTTTTTACCCGCTTTATGCAGTATGGTAGCGATAAGTGCCCTGTCATAAATCACATCACTCGGAGCACCGGCCTCCAATCTATCAATCATATACGAATAAGCGGTTTTATCAGTTCGCTTTGCCACCTGCTCATCTAAAGCACAGATGTACAGATAATGCAAGGATTGCTCACCGGGTAACCCGTTCTTATTGCCTTTCTTTTCATTTTCCTTCATCTGTCTGTATTCATCCAGCCATTGGGTATGGAGATAGCTTACAGCCTTTTCATACATTCCCTGCACCGGAAGGGTAGATGCACCCATTGTGCGAAGCCGTGCCAGCATTTCCACGATCCGGGTAGTGATGTAACGGTTCCCCGTCATCCCTTTATACCAGCTCCAGGAACCGTCAGGGAGCTGCAATGCTTCCAGGCGGGATACCGCAATACGATTACGGTTACTCATCATGTTCAAGTCAAACAAAAGCGCTATATTTCTCTTCCGCTCTGTTTCATCAAGAGCATCTGCCAGCCAGGGAGTTTCTTTAAGTAACAGCTCTTTTAATTCTTCCTTATCATTAAGATTGCCCGACAATGGCCTTCCCTGTATCTTCCAGCTTTCAAATACCTGCCGGATGCGGGGATTGGCATCAAGGATGGCCACAGACAATGAATTGGCATAGTAAGCACTTGCCCACGACAAAGCATCCTCATCCACAGGATTGCCGATGACGGGTAAAGCCTGTATGGCATACCAGTCAGGATTGGCCGTCAGTTCCACCGTCAGCCGTTTGTTTGTTGCAGTTTTACTTCCATCATTAAACAGACTCCCCAGTGTAACCGATTTACTTTCCGTACCATTCAATTGAACGGGTATCGCTTCAGTCACCCATTGTTTATCGGATAAAACCGGAAGATAGCGCTGCTCGCCGTCACTGAAATTACTACCCTCGGCAATAATTCTGCAAATCAATACCGTAGGTTCCTCCGGGCTTTCTAAATCAAATGATACGGAAACGGTTGCTCCGGCATCCGCACTGAATTCATGTTCCAGGGTTGATATTATCTGATTTGTCTGCGGATCGACCAGTTCCATGCGGGCTGTTCCCTGAATGTTTTCTCCGGACAGATTGATTATTCCCGTACTGATAACAGGTTTATCATTCACACGAATAAAACGAGGCATATTAGGCTGCACCATAAACGACTTGACAGCTTTCGCCTTAGCCGTTATCTGTCCGTAGTCCATGTTCCGGGTATGGGCAAATCCCATAAACTTCCATTCAGTCAGGCTTTCGGGCAAAGTAAAAGATATACTGGCTATTCCATTCGTATCCGTACGGAGGGCAGGATAAAAGAAAGCAGTCTCTGCAAAATTCTCGCGAAGAGGAACATAAGGAGAACCATCATCCAATGCCACAGCAGCAGAACACTCAAATACTGCTACAACGGAATTTCCATCCCCTACCTCAAAACCGTCATCCAGCGTAACTTCATCCGTAAAGCTGATATTTCCGGATTTCATCATCCGGCTATCTTGCTTAATATAGTGATTAGCATTAAAACGCGGAACTTGCCAGAACGGAGTATTCAGAGTACTATATATATCCCACCAACGGAGACCACGCAAAGTGCTGCCCGAATAGGGGAAGTTACTATACATCCAGATGGAATGCCCGGAAGATATCAGATTCGCCCCGGTATCAGGAATAAAACGGGAGAGACTCAGATTGAAGTTCCAGTCATTGATGTATAACTTATCGAGTGAAGCATCATAAAGAGTGGCAAGCAATTGCGCATCAGCCGCTTTCTTGTCCGGATGCATGATCTGAAGTTTCCATTCCTCTTTTCCTCCCGGTTGCAGTTTGTCACGGAAAGTAGCCCATTTCAGCAGTAAGCTCTTTTCCGGACGGGGACGTGCTATCTGTACTTTCTTTGTATACAGCTTACCTTCGCGCATAAAAGCAAAGTTTACGGTGATTCCATCCCCATATTCCGGCTTATAGAGATAGGTAAACTTCCGGATTTCATTATTAAGGATCATTCGTTCGGATTCAATACGTTTATCGCCACAGAATACATCATACAGCAGATAGACCTCTTTCTCACTACTACCTACATACAGATTCACCGGATGCCGGGCATCAAGCTCTGCCCCATCCTGATAGAACCATTCCGGTGAGTATGCCGGCAAGTGAGCGTCTGCCAATGAAAAGAGAATAAAGTCCTGTTCCGCCGTACAGGTTCTTCCTTGCCCGTCAAGGACTGAAGCCTCCATTCTATAACGTCCCGGAGTGAGAGCAAGTATATCCTCGGGAATAAATGATTGATAGGTCCCAACTGTACGACGGCACACCTCATTGCCTTTGTTGCCTTTCTCATCCAAGGCATACACCACGTAAGTGGCTTGAAGCGTTACAGGCTGCCGGCTTAAATTCAATGCCAGAATTTGTATAGTATCCCGCTTTTCACGTGCCACTTTGGAGCGCAAACCTTTAATCTGTAAGGCAACAGACTGCTGTCCTACAGGTAATGACAAGGCTCCGCTCTCTATTTCTCCGGTCAGACTGATTACTTCAGCCGTCACTTTGTACGTATAGTAGCGCCCCGGTTTATCAGGTTGGAAATCATCCGGTTCACGCAGAAAGACAGGGAAGCGGAACTTCCCGTCTGCATCGGTCTGCATCTCACCTACAGCCAGAACCGTTTCATTGTCTGAGATCTTCCAGAACTCATTCAGTGAACGGGTTACTTTATAACTGAGTTTACACAAGCCCACCGGAACTCCCGCAAATGTATTTGCTTCGCCACTGACCATTAGTGTATCACCCATATTATAAGTATCCTGACAGGGACGGAAGACAACATCGAATGTAGGACGCTTGTATTCGTCTACACGGATATAGCGGCTTTCGCCATCTTGCACCGATATTTCGAATTCTCCCGGGAGAAGTACCTCAGGGAGTACGAAATCGCCATGAAAGGCTCCAAATTCATCTGTAGCAAGGGATATCTTACCCACTTCCTGCCGGTTAGCATCACGGAGCACTACGTCATTATGAACTCTGGAGAAAACACGGACCGAATCACCCGATTGCTCATACGCTACTCCCGAAACATGCACCACCTGGCCGGGACGATACAACGCACGATCAGTGAAAAGAGAAACGTGCTTTTCCCACTTTCGTGAACCGGGCACATGATATCCCGCATTTGAAAAGCCTGCATAACTGATCTCCATATAATCAGCTCCCGGCTTACGGACATTTATTCCCAGCCAGTTTCCTACACTGGGTGGAGTCAGAATAACACTCCCTTTGCCATTCACAGGATATGCTTTGATCAGACGGTAACCTTCTCCCGGTGACACACGGTAATAGGCCACTTCGGTACCCGTTACCGGATGTCCGGTCAATCGGTCTACGATATTGATTTCCTGCTTTCCATCGGGTAATCCTAATGATATGGCCTGCAAGGAGGAGACATAAGCCTTTCCATAAGCCGTATATTTACGATGTCCGTCAGGGATAGACTTTACTACATAAATGCCCTCAACGGGGAATTTATAACGCAGTAAAGTATCTGTTTCCTTGTAGTCCGGAGTAGCTGCCAAATCATAATGGCGACTACTGACCAGTTTTCCATATTGACTTAAAGTGGAAGCATTTATTTCCCTCTCCAGGACAGGACTTGTGACAGGCAGATTCATCCGGTAAAGTTCTACCGTAAGTCCGGCCAGATTACGGTATTTTACTTTCAAGTCAACGTCCTTTCCCGGATAGGCAAAAGGAATTTCCACCATTAGCCTGGGAGTCAATACTTCTGCTATCTGTTCTTTCAAATCATTGGCAGAAAGTGACCGGGGATATTTTGCAAGTCCGGTTTGTGCTGCTTTTAGTTTTGCGGTGTAATCCTGCATTCTATCATAGCGTTCTGCCAACTGGCAGTACACTTCTCCGCAAAGCGGGGAATCAGCAAATTCTTCCGCCCATTGTTTTAATAATGTTATTACTTGCTCATCGGTCAGCCTCAGCTTTTCATTCACTCCGCCCCGACTGACGTCATTTCCCTTATAATGTAACTTATCCAGCATCAACAATAATCGGGCGTCTGTCATGCCTTGTTGGCGGTAGAAGTCAATCAGTCCGTCATAAATAGATAAAATCTCGTTTTGTATTTTCTCGGCTGATACAGGGTTGGCAATAAAATAGCCGCTTAGCCGGGAGATAGCCTGCCGGGCAAGTAACTGATACATATTATCACCACAATATTTCTCACTCAGTTCTTTGCTGTTGGTCATAGGATGGTAATCCACAGCAGACTTCCGGAAAAGTATTTCTTTATCTTGCAACGAACGTTGGAAATAAGCGATGGCAGTATCAATTGCAGTCTCATCTTTTTTACCTGTATCCAGAATATAATATCCCAGCAGGTTATTCAGTATGGCCTGATATACCGTATCTTTTTCTTCCTCCATCCAAGCTTTCAAGGCGGACAATTCGCTATCCAGACTATCAGGAGTAATATCAATGCATAAGGATGCTCTCGTCAGATGTGCTTTCATCATCTGAGACACATTCTTTTCCTGTTTGGCATACTCGTAAATCTTTCGCAATTCTTGTATTGCAGATTTAGGCAGTTGCTTTTGTTCCAGAACTTCAACCTGTTTCCACATTTGTTCATACGACTGAGCGGAAACCCGAAGCGGCAGGCAGATAAGAATACTTATTATACCAGCCCAATAAAACATATTTCTCATTTGTGTTTTCGATTTACGTCCGACAATTAACAGGTTCATTCACAAAGATATATTTTTTATTCTTAGGGTAGCATGGCTGTTCAGACTTAATAACATAACAAATGCCAACAGCCCAAGAAACCGGCTACCGGAAAGCACATCATTCCGAACAAAAAGTTACCGGAATGTCTTTTTTACTAACAGATGCCTCTCTGAAAACACCCCAAACAGAATCCTGTCGCATAATCCATAGAATATACATGCATGTTTTCTGCATAAAGCAGGCCGTATATACAATACTTATGCAAGAGAACTATACTTCTTCCATGAAGGAACTATAGATCTGAGGCGAAGGATCTATAGATGTAACGCAAAAGATCTATAGATGTAACGCGAACCATCTATAGATGGGAAACAAACGGTCTATAGATGGGAGACAGACCATCTGTTTTCAGTGCACAGACCATCTATTTTTCTATTATTAGAGTTGTACGTATTTATGTATTACACTATCAATCAACAAAATATTGATTTTCGTTCGTTTCTTTCCGTTCTTCCCTGCATCGGGACGGAAATATCGCATTCTCACTATGCATAAAAAGCAAAGTGTCAAAAACGCAAACATATGCAAACGCACCATACTGCGGTATGCCCGGAACGAGAGAGTCGCCACAATGGATGAACTGAAAGGTATCCGCAACTTATCCCTCTGGACGACCGTATCTTATCGGAGAACTTAGAACCTATTCCTTTCAAACATCCGGTTGCCAATAATAAATACGAAGCGCTGTCCTGGTGCTTCAAACACGAGATGTGGCACAGTGCCGAAATGGAAGCGATAAAACGGGCATTAGGGCACCCTGTCAAGTGGATGTTTGGGTACATCGGCACAATTAAAAATTGTATAGCAATTCTTCCAACGTAACACCACTATCCGCTCCCATCTTTTCCATACGGATACGTTTCAGGCGTTTCTTCACGGAATCCCGCTCCAGATGCATCACTTGTGCCATACTCGACTGAGACAATTGCATTTTCACCATGCAGCAGTAACGCAAGTCGTCTTTATTGAGACTTGGATAAGTCTGCTGCAAACGTTTCGTAAAGTTGTCGAAGATAATATCAGCATTCTGCACAATGTCATCCCAGTCTTCATCTGAAAGGATGACATTGCCGCCCTTCTCTAATTCTTGCACCACCTTCTGACTTAATCTCCTGAAAAAGGTTTCCTTCAGCCTTGCTTCTTTTTGTTCCATTTCCACCATGCGGCGAAGACTCTCGGAAGTGGCCTTACGTTGTTGCTTCAGTTCCTTTTCCTGTTGCACGAGCTGATGTTGCTGCGCCATCAGGCGATTACGGTTACGGCGATAGATGAAATATACCGCACTTGCCACCCAAACCAACAGCAAAGAGATTGTGGTCATCCAATACACATTACGCTGCCTTTCCGCAGCCCGGGTGCGCCAATACAGGTTTTCTACCGAGAGCTGTTCATGTTTGTAAAGCTCTTGCAATGCAATGGCTTCCTCAGTATGACGATACTTTCGTATAGTATCGGATAATTCAATAAAACGTTGTAGCATAGGATAGGCATCTGAAGTACGACCCATTTTATGATATATTTTCGCCATATTATTATAGGCGTCGGCCACCGAAGAAGGCTCCGGACTGGAGATAACTTTCTGAAAATAGTGATATGCCGAATCATATTGTCCCAGTTTTCCAAACAACTCCAACTTTACTCCATAGAGCGAAAGAATTCTTGCAGTATCTTTAGCCGGACGAAGAGCTATTGATTTATTTATATAATCTAGTGCCTTGGCAGGCTCTCCTTGCTGAGAATAGATACTACCCAGATTTGTATAGATGAAAGGAAGTTGCCGAGGAACCGAATCGGCTAAAGCTGCCTCATAGGCCGCCTGAGCATAGTAAAGGGCGCTATCCAATTGGTTCAGAAACAAATATCCGGTAGAAATATCGCACAAGGCCATATTCTTATAGAACATATTTCCCAAATCCAAAGCCGCCTTCAAGGCTTCTTTGGAATAACGCACCTTACCGGAATATTCTTCCTGATTCAGACAAACAACTCCCAACCAGGTATTCACCCGGTAGAGCTGCTCATGATTACCACTATTTTGCAGGAAAAGCAGAGCTTTCAGAAAAGATTGCATGGCATCGCTCATCCGGTTAAGCCGTCTGTCCAGATGTGCTTTGCAGTAAAGGGCCCGTTCGGCATAAAGAGAATCGCCCGATTGGCTGAAATATTTAATTGCCGGCAGCAGCAGGGTATCTGTAGCTGCATTCAACTGTTGTTTCCTGTGGACAGCCTCGGACATCAGTAAGGCATAAAGTGCATAATCGCGTTTCGATAAGTTATGCAACGGTTCTTTAATCTCATTCATTACGGTTATGGCGCTATCCGTCTCCCGTTCCGCCATCAGCTTCTCCGCCAAGGCCACGCGATTATCAGGACCACAAGCAACCAACATACCACCCCATAGGATTATCCCTATCAAACTCTTCAATCTCATCTTCAATATCGTGTTATTCGTACGAATCCATCATCACTTCTCCAGTCTCTCCATGAATCAATATCACTCTGGCCATATCCGGCTGAATGGAATCGCATATATCAATCTCCCACACCGGAATACCTTTTTGTCCGTCTATATACTGATTTACAATGACATGGGTGGTATCCGATAAATTAATATTCCTCAGTTTGGCAAAGATATAAATATCTCTCCATGTATACTTAAAAGCTTTTTCACTTTTTTCGTGCAAGCAAGAGTCAGGCGCCTGTGTCTGCTCATCTTCAGGGAAATGAACTTCTACTTTTTCCGATACTTTTGTTGCAGTCACCGAATTGATCTTCCGTATTACTCCCCATCCCAGCCAGCCGTCTTCCAACTCTATTTTAAGATAGATACCTCGCTCACCGCTGAGCCGGTATGCAGAGTCAATGGGCAAGTAGATGCGAGTGTAACGATCACCTTGTATAAATATCTCCCCGTAAGAAAATGTATTCAGCAACCATGCAGCAGAACGGGGAATGTTACTCTTACGCGTCCTATCGTGTGGAGCGATATTGACAATTATATACTCACGGGTCTGTACCCCGGAAGTAAAGCAACTGTTCAGCCAGAACAAAAAGACAACCAGCACATTGGTACATAATCCCACTACAATACCTCCACACATAAAGGCATAAACGAAGTTTCTCCAATGATACCACCGCCCAGTGCTTTTCTTATAGATATAAACCATGCAGCCACACATCGTTATTGCCATAAGGAGAATAACGATTTTCCGGTTCAATCCTAAATAGCTGCCGGAAGAAAATGCAGTATGTATCAGCATTTCCTCTTCTATATACCACATCCTGCAATGCAACAGGAAGAGAAAGACAAAGGCAGGCACCAGAATTTTCCATAGTGCCATTCTTTTCTTCGGCTGCTGTCGGGAGGCATCTTCGCCATGAACCGGTTGCTGTTTGGGTTTAAATTTCTTTCTGCTCATAAATACGGAAAAGCGAAGTGATTACTTGGTTTCTTCCCACTCTTTTTCCAGCTTACCATCGATATCATAGAGTTTCCATCGCCCGATGCGCCGCCCATTCCGACATTCACCCACTTCACGTATACGGTCGTTCTTCACGTAACGCGACTCAAACGGACCGCTCTGCCGGCCATTTATGTAGGTGGATATTTCCCAGTAATCATAGCGATTTGTAACTATCAGACGACGTTCTTTTCCATTGATACGACCGTATTGATAGGTGGCTTCATAAATAAGTTCACCATTCTCAGGATCGTACTCACGATAGAGCCCGTCTTTACGGTCATTTTTCATGTAGAATTCACGCTTACGGGTACCGGTTTTCCTATCAAACGAAACATGCAAGCCTTCTTCCCTGCCATTGACATAGGTTTCTATCATCAATGTATCACCACTTTCGGCAATTGTAATCCATCGCCCATCTTTCTGGTCATTCTTATAATGCCCCAGCACATGAGGAAGCCCAAAGATAAATATGGAGGAATAATCTCCGTCTTTCTGCCCGTTCTCATTATAATAAACGGTTTCATGAAGCTCATAGGTCCCTTTCATGAAAGTGAATTGCTTGCCTACCTGCTTACCGTCTTTATATGTATGATCCATGCGCAATGTGCCGTCAAAGTCATAGCTTAATTCCTTACCATCCTGTTTTCCCATGCGGTAGTTCCTTTCGCGTTCCACTTTACCGGTGGTATAGTAGGTTTTGTGCGCACCGTCCAATTTCCCGTCTTTATAAGACTTCTCTTCTTTCAGTCTCCCCTCATCGGAGTACATCTTGAAGACACCGTTTTTGCGTCCCTCTTTATAAGCACCCTCACATATCAGTTTGTTGTATTCATGCTCTTCATACTTACCATTGTAAAGGCCTTCTTTAAAGTCAGCCAGGATATAGGCAGAATGATAACCGTCTATGATACGGTGCTCACCATCCAAGGGCTTATCAGTCTTCAAGTCCCGGAACAAGATGCGGCCGTCTCCCATATTTATAGCTGACACCTGCTCTATCTGATACTCTTTCTGCGCACAGACATTCAGAAAGGCAAAAAGCAAAAGGCCAATAAATAAAATCAGCTTTTTCATTATGTCCTACAATTTAAGAATCAATCGTTTTCCGCATCTTTAAGCATCTGCCTTATTACATCCGCATGATCGAGATAATCGTTTCCTGATAAGGTCAGGACATTGGTCAGACCGATAATGTTGCTGTCAGAATCGTAAGAAGTCAGTAAACAATACATCTCCTGCCCTAATTTATCCTCTTCCACATGAATCTGGACCGGTGCGCTGTATGCTCCGGGCAACTCTGCCAGATATTCAAAGTCTTTTCTGAGAAACGCTTCCAGGATTCTGTTTATATCGGTTTCATCGCGTTTGAACTTCTTCAAACCCACCTCTTTTATCTTACCTCCACTCTCGCTATTATAATAATCGAAATTGCTCAAATACGCTGCAAGCAGACATATTAATACAGCAATTACCCCGACCGTCCGAACCAACCAACCCGCTACAGGGATAAAACCAGGAAAAATAACAATAATAACAGCGACTACAGCCAATCCATAATAAAGCAGCGGCTTAACATTGTTCTTTCTTTTTTCAAATTTCACCGGGTTTGCTGCATAGAATTCACCCATATAGCTTGGGTAGAGTTTTGTTTGATTTTCCATAAATATTACTTTTTATAATGATTAATAATAGTTCTATCTTTCCTGGTTATCGTATGAAAACAAAAGTAAAAAGTAACCTGTAAATAATGAAACAATCATGGGGGATAAATGAAGGGGATAATCCATAAACTAAACAGCTGTTTTTCAAATGATAACTCTATATAAAGGATAGACAAATAAGGGGACATTTGCATAAAGGAACTGATTCCATCAATAGCTTTTCATAAAGAACCAATGAAGGAGCAACATTACCTGCTACCAGACATATACTTTCTTGCTTGTCCCCATATTTTTATAATTACTACTATCTGATTCACTTTCCCGAATCGGATAACATCTTTTTCTGGAATCAGATATTTTCTCTGGTTCATCTGCAAGAAAGGCAATTACTTTCATAACTTGTATTCCAAAACAAAACCGGGATGATGAGATATAAATCTCATCATCCCGGCATTTACTTCCTAATTATTGATGTTTTATTTCGTACTTGCCAACATTAAAGTAACATTATCATCATTCATTTCATAAATAGTCTTTTTAATACTGCTGTCGTAAGCATTGCTCTTGGAGTTCCAGCGGGCATAGCTAAGTTCAACTTCATTGTTGGCATAGGAAACATCCATCTTGAAGTAAGGAACCCAAGCTTCTTTTGAGCTGTCCCATTTAGAAGCTTCCTTGCTGGTCACGCGATTTTCTGTATCGTAAGTGTAGGTGTAACGGAGGTGGCGATACAGACGTCCGTCTTCGTTCTTAAAGATAGTCTTTGCGGTCATCAACTCGCCGGTCATCTCTTCATTCTTCACATACTGGGTAGGATTACTTGCACTTGCAGAGAAATTCATTACACTGGCCATTACTACTGCCAACATTACAACTGCTTTAGAAATTAAGTTCGTTTTCATAATCGTTATTTTTTTATTGTTATTACTTCTTGATGTTTGAGAGGAAGTCTTTGTCAACCGCCTTCGACAATATATAGTCAATTGGCGTGCCAAAACAATAAAACACTGATTATCAACGAATATACAATTTCAAGCTATGTTCATTTCCGGACAAGTGTCCGCATGAAAACGAACAGTAAGGACAAAAAAATATTCGAGACACAGTTTAGTGCCCCGAATAAATATAGTAATCAAATAGCCGGAACTATATGTTTTCTTCCAGCATCAGCCCCACACCTTTCACCGTTTTAATGCTGACTGATGAATCTTCAGCTATCAACTTACGGAGTTTCGTGACGAATACATCCAGGCTGCGGGAAGCAAAATAATCATCTTCCGTATTCCAGAACTTATCAAGAATGGCTTCGCGGCGTACTACATCTCCTCTGTTCTCACAAAGCATTTGCAACAGTCCGGCTTCACGGGCGGTCAATGTCTTGTTTTCACCGGAAGAATGTTTCAATATGGCGTGCGTAGCATCAAGCACATATTCCTTTCCAATCTTGTAACATTCGCTTTCGTCCTTACTCTTTTCACCTTTGGAGAGTTTCAACAAAGCATGAATATGGGCATCCAGTTCTTCGGGAATGAAAGGTTTCTTGATATAATTGTTGGCTCCCAACTCATAGCCTTTCAATACATTTTTGGGAGAAACCAAACCGGAAGAAAAGATTATAGGCGTCTCTTTATCCACCTCACGGATACGCTTCACCATCTCATAACCATCCATGATGGGCATTTCTATATCCGAGAGAATGACATCGGGACGGTGTTCCCTCCACATTGCCAATCCTTCTTCACCATTGGCGGCTGCCAACACTTCATAGCCCTCTATGATATCTTCCAATCCGCTCTGAACAATGTAACGCAGGCTGGGATCGTCCTCAACTAACAATAACTTTATTGTATCCATGTCTTTGATATGAATTGTATTAACTTTCTATACTATAAATTATCAATTAACCTTCGCTCTTCCAATTCTTGCTTAAGCGTTTTCACAAGTTGCTCCTCCGAAGGTAAATAAATCTGGTATTTACTTGACAATATGGTAGTGTTATTTTCTGGTAGCGAATAACGAACTACCATATTATTTTTATCTGCACATAGCAATATCCCGATAGTAGGATTCTCTTCCGGAAGTTTTTCCTCCCGATCATAATAGTTCACATACATCTGTAACTGTCCTATATCCTCATGGGTTATCTTCCGGGTTTTCAGCTCTATAACAACAAAACAGCGCAGCAGACGATTATAAAAAATCAAATCTGCAAAGAATTCGTCATCTTCAAGTAGCAGACGCTTTTGCCGGGCCACAAAAGAAAAACCATTTCCTAATTCTAACAAGAAATCCTGCAAATGGGTAATCAATGCCTGTTCAAGGTCTTTTTCATAATATGCCGCTTCCTTTTTCAAACCAAGAAACTCTAACACCATAGGTTCTTTAATGATTTCCAAAGGTGTCTCTGGGATACGCTCTCTACGTGCTACAGCCAAAACAGCCTCCTTATCATTACTTAATAACAAACGTTCATAAAGGCCTGAATTGATTTGGCGTTCTAACTCACGCGCTGTCCAACAATTGTTCATCGCTTCCAGTTCGTAATATTCCCGCTTATCCGGATTATCTATTTGAATAAGAAGCCTATATTGAGTCCAATTGAATTGTGAACGCAGTGCGTTCACAATTGGATAAGTTTTATAAAATTGGCGGCAGAAAGCCAATTGACGATAAGAAAACCCACTGCCAAATTCCGGGACAAGCTCCTTAGAGAGATTTTTCAGTAAGTAAGCTCCATAATCGGCACGCTCCTTTCCATCTTGTTCCTCTTCAAAAATACGCTTCCCAAGTGTCCAATACATCTGTACACGACAGAAGTCTACACTTCGTACAGCATTAGTGCGTGCCTGCTGGATGATTCCTTTGATTTCTGAAAGAAAATCTACCTTTAATGACTTATCTAACTCCATCTTTATCAGTTATGATATCAGCCACAAAAGTAATAAATTATTCGTTAACCCGAAGATAACATTGCGATATCATTCATTCTTATTACTCCTACCCTGCCTTTACAACATCAAAAATCAGGATTGTATGGTCATGCCAAAAAGAATCAGTACTTTTGGACACCAAACTAAAAGTAATTACAATGAATAAAATCATTCTTATTCTGATTATCGCAAGCATGTTCTTCACAAAAGGATATGCCCAGCAGGCAGAAGTCCTTACGTTGGGAGTCTTCCACTTCGAATTTCCCAATCTGGATGTGCAACAAGTATCCGAAGAAGACCAGATAGATGTACTATCTCCTCAATATCAAAGGGAGATAGAGTTAATATCCAAGAAACTGGCACAATTCAAGCCGGATGCCATTGTCATTGAATGCCCTTTATACAAACAGTCAGAGATAGACTCTCTCTATAACTCATACCTTACCGGCAAGCATGAGTTGAACAGAAACGAAATTCAGCAGTTAGGTTTCAGAATAGCCCGAATGTGCAATGCCAAGATATACTGTGCAGATGCTTGGGGAGCACACACTACCCACATAGAGAAACTGCTGGATAATGATGAAAGTAATGAATATATGGCTTTTGAAGAAAGTTTCTCGAACTCTCCCGACTCTGCTTTATACTATGAAGATGAACCCATCTTCAAACAGCAGGGAATACTTGCACAACTGATACATCTCAATGATCCGGTACGTATCAAGAAAGATTTAGGAAACTATCTTATCAAGCATTTCAAGTATGAATCCGTCAAAGGCGATTATACCGGAACAGATTTTGAATCCGGAAGATGGTTCAACCGGAATCTAAGGATACTCAGGAATATCCAGCGGATTCCCGATGCCGCCGGTAAACGAATACTGGTTATTTTCGGCGCAGCGCACATGAACATCCTGAACTATCTGCTTGAATGTTCGCCCGAATACAAACTACTGAATATAAACGATTACCTGAAGTAAATATCTGCTTCTTCTATTTTATCGGAAATGAGAACTTTGGCGGTCTAATCGTAGGGCCGCCACCAAAGTCACCGCCGCCACGATTATCAAACACCGCACTACGCAGAATCTCGTATATTATTCCGCCTACATCCAACCCCAGCTTAAACTTCTCGAAGCGATAATAAGGTATCACAACGGGAGCCGTCTGCCAACCTCCACGCATGGCATCGTAATAGCGCTGGGCACCTACCTCCACACCAAAACGTTCGGACATATCAAGAGACATCGTAGCACCATAACTATTAGTGCTCATCCCATAAGAATTACCGATATCATACGAACCGAAGACATTGAAGGCAACCCGGTCAGAAGCACGATAAGTCAGCCTACCCGCAGTACTGAAAGCTTGCCCGGTGATGTGAGACATATTTATCTTCATGGCATTGGCACGAAGTTGCAATGATAGCCGATCGTTAAAGATATGCTGATATCCTAACGAAGCATTATTGAAACGCCCGATGCCCGGAACACTGGTCTGGCTTCCGGAACCGAATACCGCTCCATGGGGAAATTGCCTTAATACGCCTCCTGTGCTATAATCGCCCCGGAATAGCGGAGAAGGATTTATATGATAAGGGATGCGGAGTTCCTCTTTCAAGGAGAAAGAAGGTAAATCACCTAACTGTATAGGATTTATCAAAGGGTATACGGTCTTTTCGGGAAGCAGGTTGACGGATGGAAGCTGAAAGGCAGCTTTCGGCTTTATCAACATGCTATCAAGAGTGAAGCGTGTACTATCTTCCTGTGCAGAAAGCAACTGCAAACCAGAAATGAACAGAAAAAATAATCCCCAACGAATTGGGAGCCAAGATATGCCAACCCTGCGTGTCATAATCTACCTCCTTTGTTTTTTTACGGACTCTGTATACAAAAATAGTAAAAGCCTATCTGAATAACAAATAGTTGGCACATTTCATCTTTGCCAACAGGCTTTTTTAACGCAAGGGGAATTGTAGCGTAAATTCACTGTAACTCCCTTCCATACTTTCTACCTTCACCATACCACCGTGGGCACTCACCACCTGCAACACATAATTCAATCCTAACCCGAAACCTGATGCACCCGTCTTACGACTGCCGGAAGCAACCCTCTCGAACTTATTGAATATCTTATGTTGTTCGCTCAAAGGAATGCCAATACCGCTATCATGCACTCTAACAATGGTTTCATCCTCTGTCTTTTTACCTGAAAGAATAATCAGAACCTCTTCATTAGAATACTTGACGGCATTGTCCACCAGGTTGGAAAGTATCTCACGCAGACAGAAAGCATCCGCATAAACACTACATCCTTCTTCACAATCTATATCGAAATGAACCGTCTTCGCTGCTTTCAACTGATACTTTTCTGCTATATCCCGTAACAACGGCCTTAAGGCAACTTCTTCTTTATGTAGTTCCAATTCCCCACGATCTATCTCTGTCAGCATTACTACGCGATTGGAAAGTGTCAACAGATGTTCGCACTCATCTCCCATCACTTGCCTGTAACGGACCAGCTTCTCAGGCTTATCCGCCAACTTACCACTTGCCAGGATATGTGCTCCCATCATGACAGATTGCAACGGTGACTTCATATCATGTATCATGGAGTAAGTAAAGTCCTTCTGAAACTGCTCCAACCGACGCTGTGCCCGCAACATACGTATCTGAAAGAAAACACAGAGAGATACGAAAAGGAAAGCAATAAGCAGCGGCACCTGCATATACCATGTGGTACTCATAATAGTACGTTGTGGTGAACGAACCACAGCAAAGATGCAACTCGTACTATCCTTATCCAACGGAAACAACCGGGTAGTAATATCCCCGAAGTCAACAGCCGGACTACCAGTATAAAGTATCAACTCCCGGGACGGATACCTGATCCAACGGATATCCGCTCTGTCCGGAAAGCCTGTTTCCAAAAGCTGTTTCCTGAAAACACTGTCGGCAAACTGCAAGGAGAACGGAATGGGCACACGGCTACGCAGACTAATCGTATCCTGTATATCATAAGCCATCTTTACGCGGAAATCTTCATCAAACTTATTGTAAAGATGTCGTATGACACTCAACTGTACCCGGTAACGATAACCTTTCTCCAGATATACCTTATAAAGTTCATTCATCATACGCCTCGGATAAGGGAGAAATTCTCCCGGTGAACTATCCCAATTAAAATCAGGATTAGCCTTAGTGAAAAGCGGATACCTATGTAAGTCTGCCTCCCGGTAGAAAGCCTCTTCCAATTGCTCCTCCGCCTGATACCGTATCTTTTGAGATGTAATATAATACAAATATCCCGACCAGACAGCCAGCAACAGGAATACTCCAACCAGGCTGACTATAGAAATTGCTTTAAGAGAAATAGGCCTGCCTGTACTTCCTTGCCGGATTTCTGCTTTGGCATGTGCCAGAGTATCATTGGTTCTCTCAAAGAGTACGTTGCTTTGTGCCTCTATCTCTTGCCAGTTTTCTGTGGTTATCAAGTTCTTCATCCGGCTGACGGGATGTTTCATTTCTTCGGCCAACGTATAGAAGTCCTGTTGTTGTTTCTGCAAGTCATGCCGTTGACGGAACACCGACTTCATCTGCACAATCAAGGCATAGACAGCCGTACCCAGCAATAGCCATGTAATGAATGACAGTAACAGGAGTCTCTTCTCCATCTCCTTGGCAGGGAAAGAAAGAATGGCACGGACAGCCTCCCCACGGGATTTAAAGGTAAAAGCAGTTTCGGAAGTAACAGCGGCAAAGTTACGGATACTTACCTGAGGATTGGTACTTGCCAGCACCTCATTTGTATTTACATTAATTCGCTCCACGGTCAGTGTTCCATCCATGTCTAACTTCCGCAACTTATTGTGCAGCACGCTATCTATGGTGGCTAACGGAATTTCTTTTATTCCATACACCCGTTGCAAAGCCTGTGCCACTTGCTGGGAAGTACGCTTATTCCTTTCATTCCCATCAATCCGCTTGTATTTAGGATTAGGGGCATACGCTATGATAGCTATTGAATTATCAGGATAAGGAAGGTTGTTCACCAAATTATCCACTGTCTCCGTGAAAGACATCCAAAAACACTTGTTTAGTAACTTCTCTGCTTCCTGCATCTGTGCATGGAAAGCATAAAGCATTCCACCCAACTGTATCAACACAACAGCAATCAGACTCACAAGTGAAAGAGAGATGACAGTACGTAATTTCATCTTATCCGTTTATATTCGCCTGCAAAAATAGCAAATAACTATGGATCGCGGAGTAATGTACTACTTTTTATATGCGATGAGAATGCATTCTTTCCAGCCAATGGCAAGGTACGATGAAAAGAAACGAACGAAAATCAGCATCTCACTGATTAAAAGAGGAATATAAAAATACATACAACTCTAAAAAAATACAAGGAAAGCTTTCCAGAGTTGCAAAGATATCGTTAACCTAATGATAACATTACGATAACATTCATCCTCATGCCCCTGCCCTATCTTTGCAACATCAAAAGTAACGAAATATATAACTTAAAAAATAAAATCATTATGAAAGCTCTAGTATTATCAGTAGTATTCGCATTGACATCAGTAGTAAACGCAGTAAGTGGTAACAACGTAAAAGACTTCGCTTACAACAGTGAGAAACAGGAAAGCGGTGTAGAAACCCAGACAGTCTATAAAGTAAAAGAAGGCAAGTATCTGGAACGCCACCTGCAATACAACTACACACATGATGAAAAAGGACGTGTATCCGCCAAGGAAATTCTGAAATGGAACCAAGACAACAGTCGCTTTGAAAAGCAGTATTGCCTTAACTTCAGCTACACCGACAACGAAGTAAACGTGGAATATGTAGCATGGAACAGCAAAGCCGGCGATTACACAAATGTGAAAGCTAAAGCCGTTTATCAAACGAATGAAAATGGCATGAACTACATGGCTTATAGCTGGAATGAAAAGGAAAACTCCTGGAATCTGGTGACAGAACACAACGCTACCCACTGGAGCGGTGCCCTGCTGGCAAACAAGTAACTTTCCTCTAACAATAAACACCCTCTTTTAAATTCCTAAAGAAATGCGGCTACCGGAAAAGCAATCCTCCGATAGCCGCATTTTTTGATTTACCCAATATACAATTCGGAGGGAATCAGTTTAAAATCCACAAACTGGTTCTCTACCGGATTGGCTTTCAACAAGAAAGGAACGATACCATCCGAAGGAAGCGCTTTGCGCGGAAGAGCCGATTGCTTATCGAATTTATAAGTAGCACACCAGGCATCGGCATCACCGGATACGCTTTTGCCGATACGGAAGCAAAACTCACTCTGACTATCGCGCAACGTATTAATCAGTTTACGGCAATCATCCGGCACAGTAGGACTATCTGACAATTCGCTGATCTTTTCTGCCATTTGCGATAACCATTCCACATCGTGAATGTGCTTCTTGTCGAGGGCAAAAACAAACACTGCCGGATAGTAATCGTTGTCTCCCGGTCTCCACAAAGCACTGTTGGCCTGCACCACTGCTGCATATATAACGGGAGACTCCGTATATTTCTTCTTCCAGCGATCCTTGAACAACCAGGGAGCATTGCCTGCCACTGCCCTGAAGAAGGGAGTTTCCATGTCCCGGGGTGTTTGCAGATAAGGTTTCAGTCTATCCAAACGCGTAGGATTATCGAAAGCCTCCTCTTCTTCGTCATCATCTTCCGGCACGGGCGGTCTGTTACGCAGTCCGCTTACGTCACACCCTTGCGCTTCCAGCTTCGCAATATCTTCTTCTGTCAGGTTATTCTCCCAGTCTTTGCCGGGGTTCACAAAAAATGCCATAATAATTTTAGTTTAAGAGTTAATATTCTGTCAAATAGTTAATATAATAATACATATTAGTTAAGCCTCTAAGGAAGGTGTAACAAAAGTAGGAAGATACCCATGAACGGGAAAACAAATAGGGGGGATAAATGAAGAGGGAGTTTTACCCTATAAGAGTGTGTTTTTCAAGATGTTATTACCCAATAAAAGTAAGAAGAAAAGGGGACATTTTCAATTTACCAAAGAAACAGCAGACGTTTTAAAGGAAGAAAACAAAGAATTCCTACCTTAATCATTCAAAGTTCCTGATTTCACAATAGCCTGAAGGTTAAGATTATTACAAGTAATCCATTGGCGGAATTAGTTCCTTTTTGTAGGGTTATGAGTTAAATGATAAATAATCTTTTAGACGCGGATGACACGGATAACGCGGATTTTTTTTTATCCACTTTTATAGCGCAGCCTTTTAAATCCGCGTTATCCGTGTCATCCGCGTCTAAAAAATAATATACCGAATGGCGCTAATCACTTATCACTAAACACTAATCACTTTTGTTCTTTTCTATACCTAAATAAATCAATTCAGCCAACAGGTTACAAATAAGGTATCTCCATAGTCTATATCTATAGAGTATCCATTGGTGAAATCAAGATAGAACCTGCATATGAGAATACTATAAATAAGAAGAGTGATAAGCCGCTGTAAATAAGACCAGTGCCTACTTCTTCAATAAGACATTATTAATCAGATATTGTTCTATTACGGAGAAACGTAAGCTCCACTTTATCGGAACATTTGTCTCCTTATTGTGAAACAAGAGTTTCTTCTCTGAGAAACCTTTGTTTCTTACCTAAGAAACTTTTATTTCTTAACCAAGAAACTTTTGTTCCACAGGCAAGGCACTTTTGTTCCAAGAGGAAGAAACAAAATGGAACAAGTAGAGGCGTGACAAAGCACCGCTGTCTCCCTCCTCAACCACAAGGAAAGGCATAATCTTACGACTATACTTCCCGCTTGAAAACAGGCTTATTTGCAGAATTCCACCATCGGATTAAGAAACTCTTTTTATTAACCTAACGATAACATTACGATAACATTCATCCTCATGCCCCTGCCCTATCTTTGCAACATCAAAAGTAACGAAATGTGTAACTTAAAAAATAAAATCATTATGAAAGCTCTAGTATTATCAGTAGTATTCGCATTGACATCAGTAGTAAACGCAGTAAGTGGTAACAACGTAAAAGACTTCGCTTACAACAGTGAAAAACAGGAAAACGGTGTAGAAACCCAGACAGTCTATAAAGTAAAAGAAGGCAAGTACCTGGAACGCCACCTGCAATACAACTACACACATGATGAAAAAGGACGTGTATCAGCCAAGGAAATCCTGAAATGGAACCAGGACAACAGCCGATTTGAAAAACTGTATTGCCTCAACTTCAGCTACACCGACAACGAAGTAAACGTGGAATATGTAGCATGGAACAGCAAAGCCGGTGACTACACAAATGTGAAAGCCAAAGCCGTTTACCAGATGAACGAGAACGGCATGAACTACATGGCTTACAACTGGAATGAGAAAGATAACTCCTGGAATCTGGTAACAGAGCACAATGCAACAAATTGGAACAGCGCTTTGCTGGCAAACAGATAATTACTCTAACAAGAATTCTCTCTTACAGTTTCCAATGAAAAACGCGGCTGCCGAAAGATAATCTTTCAGACAGCCGCGTTTGCAATTATCACTTAAAGTCAGTCTTCGTGTTTAGAATATTCAGAGAATTCGCAACCAAACTCTTCTACCATCATATTGTCCATCTCATCGGCCTTCAATGCCAGATTCACCAGATTAGTAAGGATCTCATCTTCCGATACATCCGTAATGTCAGACAGATGTACACGATATGCTATGTAAATCTGGCGTCCTTCAATACCCAGTTTGTAAGGACTAAAATCTTCACTCAGGATATAGTCGAGCACCCTTTCCACCTCTTTCTTTGGCAACAGATTGATAGGAGAAACAGCAAACAGATAAGTATTTTCATAAACAAAGATACGCACTTCGGAACTGCCTTTATGGAATGTCCAGGAGTCATAACCATCACGAGCAAGAATCGGATTAACTCCCATCTCACGGATGGCACGTTCGCAGAAAGTGCTCAATGAAGACGGTTCGCGCTCTTCAAAGATACCTTCGGGCAGCTTTTCGCCACATGAAGGGCAGAATTCTTCCTCTTCCGATATCAGTTCGTCACAACTGTCGCACTGCACCTGAAAAACTGTACGGTCCGCAGCCTCCACAAATTCAAGCAGCTTCCGTAATGCTTCCACACGGATACCGAAACCCATATTGTCGGCATTACTCAGCTTACTCACCGTTACTCCTACCACTTCGTTCTTTTCATTGAAGATAGGACCGCCGGAATTGCCGGGATTCACCGCCGCATCAGTCTGTATATAATACTTTCCATCCACCAGTTGTTTGGGCGAAGACACAGAGCCTTCGGTCACCGTAAAAGGCATACCGTAAGGATAACCGGTCACACAAACCTTTCCACCGATGGACAAGGAATTATCTCCTGCCAGATTCAGGGAAGGCAGGGCCGAGAAATCACCGTCTACAGACAGCAGAGCTATGTCCAATGAAGGATTCACCAATACCACCTTAGCCAGATAAGGATTTCGGTCATTATCATGTACCGCCACTGCATGAAAGCCTTTCACCACATGATAGTTTGTCACAAAAAGATCATAGTCTTTCAGATAGAAACAGCTGCCTGATCCACCTGCATGGGTTACTTTAAAAACCAACTGATATATATTGTTCTGTTCCATTGATTCATTGTTTTTAATCTGTTATTGTTGTCCGCCAAGTGCTTGTTGCATCATCTTCTGTTGAAGTTCCTGCGCCAAACGCATATATTCGGCCATATCTCCCTTCATCATGGCAGACTGCATATCAGCCTGTGCCTTCATGATTTCCTCTTGCAGAGATGCTGCCATGCCCTGTATTTGCTCGATGGCTTCTGCCGATATCCCTTCCAGGTCATCCTCATCCGGTTCCAGATCACCTTCCATTATTTTATCCATTGCGTTATAAAGGATTTCAGATGCATCCTCCAGCGGCTTACCGCTTGCTTTTTTAAGCGCATGCGAAAGAATTACGTTAATGTCATCCTGCACATCATTATAAAAATAAGCCTCATAGAAGATATAGAGTAGACGTACCACACTCCGCTCATAGTTTTCCGTCTGAATGGCTTCAGTAGCTTCTTTATAGACACTCATAAAGTTCTCCTGCATATTCTTCAGAGACGAACGTCGCTTGGTAGACACCAATGTATCTACGAAATAAAGATCAGCCGCCAGTTCCTCTTTAGTCATGGCAAGCAATTTTTCAAGAAAAGCCTTACCTTTCGCCACCACCTCGGCAGTAGGCAGTTCGGCATCCATATCATCCACCGCTTTATCAAGATCATTCAATAGCTGACCTTGCGGACGGGCAAAGTAGGAAATCTGATAGAAAGTCGTATCGAGTACATTCCAGGAGTAGCCATATTTCCGGTCAGCATCATACTCTTTCACGGCTTCCAGTGTTTCGCGTCCCAAGATTTGCAGACCTTCATAAATGCGGTCTACCTCTTCCTGCGGATAAGAGGTGACCTGCGGCTCATAGCATCGCGTAGCACCGAACTTCGTACAAAACTCGTCATCATATTTATCACCGATGTGGCAGATATTCTGTAACACGAAGTACATCTTATGGGGATGGCTCTGCGAGAGAGAACACGTGTACTCCATTCTCAACTTATCGTTGTCCTTCACAAAGCGAGGCAACAGCAGTTTGTTCAGATTCAGGTCTGCAATCTGTCGAAGCATGGCTACACGCCCTTTCTCGGGCAAGTTCAGGAAGTCGGCACTGATATGGTAAAATCCGTCTTTTACAGAGATATGCACCAGGATAGAACCGTGGGGAATATGAAATTCAGTACCATCCGTATTGCCATACTTCATCCGGAAGTCCGCATTCAGGTAATCCAGCAAACTGTGGAAAGCTTGCAGATACTCGCCTTGGTTATACAAGTCCACGCTCTTTTCGTAAGCCTCCGTATGAATGGAACTTTGCGTGGAGTCCACTACGGGAGGAATAAATGTAAGTGTTTGTTTCATGTTATAATATGGTTTTAAAGGATATCTGTCACCTGACAGGCAAGGTTTATGTCATTATATATCTCTTCAAGCAGATGTTCATTGTTCAGTGCCTGCTTGCGAAGACAGAGGAAGCCGTCGGTCATCACTCCCGCATAGTAAAAAGTATCTTTGCTGAAAGAGAGCATCATATCGTGCCCGAATGTTTCGCGCAGACGGGTAATCTGACGCATGATTGCCGGTGTAAGTATCATACGGGCAGTTATTTCGTCATCGGCATAAACCACGAAATACTTCTCGAAATCCGGATCTTCCAGATGAACGAAACGGGCATTATAGCGTTTCTTCAAGCCCTGGATATTTTTTGCCAGATAGCCGACCTTTTGTTCCAGATGGTCGGGCAGGATAATCGTGCTACCTTTAAAACTACGTTCCAGACGACACCAGCCAAACATGCCGCGGAAGTTATGCGCACTGCTTTCATACCTGGAGGCAAACAGCGGACGGAGCACATAGCGATAAAGCATCACGAAATAGCCCGCTACAGAGTTGAGCTCCAACTTATTCATCAGCCCATAGGAAACCCCTATATCGGCTATATAAAGGGTACGATCCCCTCGCGGCACTTCCAGATAAGCATAGGTGGTAGCCGCCAATGCCGGATCGGAAAAAGAAGAATTAAAGAGTCGGCTACCGGATAATATACGCTGGTCCAGTTGCGAAGAGAAGGAGAAAAGAACGGATGGAAACATAGCAGACATAATGCTGCGCATGATATCATTTTCCTGCCCTTGGAATTTCATAAGAGAGCGGCTGAATGCAAAGTTCAGCACAATAAATCCCATAAAAACCGGGAAAATGTATTGCGTAACCACACTGTAGTTCTCTAAGCCGATGTATCCAACAAGATAGCCCCCAAACAGGACGAACATCATCCAGCAAAAGACAAAGAGATAGACTATGATACTCAGAATACGAACGATCTTCTGCCAGAAATATACACGGGAAAGTTCGGTATGAAGCCTTTCGGAAAGGCTTTTGAAGTCAATTGATTCCATATTACATCTACTTTAAAAATGCACTGACATCCACATTCCGCTGTTCCTGTTCGGGAATATCAATCAGTTCTTCCTGATGATGATTCTGCCGGCCGGCCACGATGGAAGAAGGAAACATCTCAATGGAGTTATTATAGTCGGTGACCGCAGCATTATAGGTGCGGCGTATGGCTTGCAGTTGCAATTCCATATCTTCAATGCTCCTTTGCAGTCGGGTGAACTGTTCGCTTGCTTTCAGTTCCGGGTAATCTTCTACGGATAATTGAAGTTTGGAGATTAAAGAAGAAAGCTCATTACCGGTTTTTATCTGTTCACTCTCCTGTGAAGGCTGAAAAGTTCGTGAACGAAGTTCTGCGATACGGGTTAGCGTCTCATTCTCATGTCCCATATAGGACTTTACGGCAGCTACCAAATTCGGTATCATATCGTTCCGCTGCTTCAATGCCACGCAAATGCCGCTACGGCATTGCTTTACCCGATTCCGCTTTGCTATCAGATTATTGGCAGTCCAGATATACCAAAGTACCAATAAGATGATAAGGGCTATTCCGATATAAAGAAGTATTCCCTGGTTTTCCATAATTTTACTTTCTGATATAGATTAATAATAGTTGTATCGTATCTACTTACGAGAACGGAACAAAAATAAGAAGATAGACATAAAACAGGAAAGAAACAGGGGGGACAAATAGAGAGTCTCATTTTTATTATAAATCTATGTTTTTCAACTGATTACTATCATTAAGTAGAAAAGAAGCAAGGGGATATTTTCAATTATAAGGGGAATAGTCCAATAGAATAACAGACAAAACTAAGGATAATGAGCTAATTTATGCTGAAATAGTAATGAATCAAATGACGAGCAATACTATCTCAATTTATATTGGAATACCCATTTACCTCATAATCATACAGAAAAGATTTGCCAGCAAGTTTTATTAGCTCTTTATACCTTACTAAACTTGTATATTGACTTATGATCGTTAACCTAAAGATAACATTGCGATAACATTCCTTCTTTCCCTACCACCTTACCTTTGCAACATCGAAATAACCCCAATGTATCACTTAAATAATAAACAAGTCATGAAGAAATTTCAGAAAATAGGAATCGAATTAGTAAAAGGTATTGCAATCGTTTTGGCAGCTTACGTATTAATGGCCACAGTCAATCCTGCGTACACAGGACTCAAACACGCCATTGCAAATATATTCTTCAATTAAAAGAACGAATGATGAAAGCGGATATCTCAATTGTACAAAGCAAGAAAGGAACCGAAATCATGGTTTCGGGAAATAAGATCAATAAGTATGGAATACTGGCTGCAATCCTTTTTACAGTACCCATACTGCTCTTATTCCGATGGATACATGGAGAAAGTATGGCTCATGTATCATTGCTGATATTCTGGTCGTGCGCCCTGGCAGGCTTTGGAGTAAATCTATTGCTTCATGCACTATTCTTCGGAATCTTTTCGCCCAAAGGTTTCCGGTCCATCTCTTTCGTAAAGCATAAGGGAGGCATACGTTTCTGCCACTGCAACGAACCCATCAGAATGTGGCAATATCGCACAACCTGTTTCTTACCTATTCTGTTGTTAGGCATCCTTCCGCTTTTGTATGGCATGGCAACAGGGAATTATTATTTCACATTATTCGGAACATTCTTACTTATCGGTAGCATGGACGACATCTGCATCCTTTGGAAACTGCGTTCATTCAGCAAAGATGCATTTATCAACGACTGTTCACAGGAGTTACGATTCCATATATGGTAAGATCAGGATCGTGCCGGAAAATAAAGAGTAAACTCACTGAAACGGCCTTCTTCACTCTCCACCTCTACCCTACCCTCATGTGCCAACATCACTTGCTGTACATAGTTCAAACCTAAACCAAAACCCGCGGCACCCCCTTTACTACTGCGTGCTGCCGCCGCAGAGCGTTCAAAGCGATTGAAGATACGCGACTGGTCTTTCAAGGAGATACCCAATCCGTTATCGCATACCTTAATTTTGCAAACTCCCCTTTCCGACTCACAGATAATGTCTATTTTCACCTCTTCACGAGAATACTTGATCGCATTGTCCAATAAGTTTCCCAGCACTTCACGCAGGCAGAAAGCATCCGCATAGATCGTCTCACAGCGATGATAAACCGTATTGAATTCCACCCTCTTACCGGCTTTCAGAGAAATCTTCGCAACCAGATCATCAATCAACGGACGCAGGGAAACATCTTCCTTATGCAACTCCAAATGCCCTTCATCCAATTGTGTAAGCATCAATACCCTGTTCGATAAAGCCAGCAGATGCTCGCTCTCTTCCGTCATCACCAGGCGATATTTCTCTTCTTTTTCAGGTTTACCCGCCAGTTTCCCTCCTGCCAGCACATGTGCCGCCATCAATATGGAGTTCAACGGAGACTTCATATCATGAATCATGGCGTAAGTAAAGTCTTTCTGGAACTGCTCCAGACGATGTTGCATCCGAAGCACCTTCACCTGGCCGAAGATACAATCGAGCATTACCAGGAATGTAATCCACAAGGGAAGCAAAAGATACCAGATAGAAGTCGCCACATGACGATAAGGGTTCTTCACAACTCCCTGCACACAAAGCGTACTATCTTCTTTCAAAGGAATAAACTGAGAAGTATAATCACCATACTTCCTGGAAGCGTATCCAACCTCTGTAACCGTACTATCCGAAGAACGGAGAAACTGACGAATACCACTACGTGACTTTATGCCCAACCGGCTTAAACGCTCCGCAAAAGCTGAATCCAGGTATAAAGAAGACAAGGGCATTTCTATGCTACTTTCATTGATCTCACGTTGCATAATCAAGGCTGCACGAAGACGATAATTCTGATCAATCGTATTATAGGTATGTACCACAAACAAACGGTTTATGCTATACTCAGCCTCCTTTCCTTGTAGAAATTTCTGTTGTTCCTTGGCAAAAGGAGCTTCCTCTGGCAATTTCTGTTCTACGGGCTTTTTTCCTCCTTTAGTCTGTGAAAGGAACAACGGATAACGTTCCACCACCTCGTCATAGAAAGCCGCTTCAAAGCAATCATTCACCTGATAAGCAGTCTCACGGGCAGCTGTGCGATACAAATAAGCAAACCAGGCTACCATCAACAAACAACTTGCCAACAGACTGACTATGAAGAATACCTTAAACGAATGTTGTTTACGGGCCTGGCGTTTCCACTCCTCTTCTTTAGCCATGGAAAGTGTTTGCTCCGTCATATCCAGAATCTGCCTGCTCGATGTTTCTATGGCCTCCCACTGTTGTTCGGGAATCTGCCTGCGCACCTTACCTATCGGCAACCTCATTTTCTCCGCCAGAGCATAGAAAGCAGAGCGCTGTTCCTCAATCCCTCGGCGCTGGTTGATGATATACTTCATCTGCTGTGCCCAACTGTAAATAAGGAAAGCAGTTAATAGCAGAGTAGGAAGGAACAGGAAAAACACATCCTTCACAAGTGGAAGGAAAGGAGAAATAATGGTAGCTTCTATCGCTTTACCCTTACTTTCATTCAGCCATGCCTGCTCCGAGATAACCGTTTTGAAACGCCTGTAAGCGGAATATTTACTGTGATCTTCTACCGAATCAATCCATACGGTCCTATCGATATTCTTCCATTTCAGCTTCTTTTCCAATACCTTCTCCATCTCATCCAGCGGTATCTCCACATGATAAACATCTTCCAGAAAAGAGGCTACTTGCTGATATCCCAAAAATACCATTTCATCGTAAGGCATCTTTTCATCCCTGCGGATGTACGAATAGAATGGTACGGTATAATCAGGAAAAGGCAGGTTATTCACCCGGTTATCTACCGTTTCTATAAAAGCTTGCCGGAAACATTCGTTCAGTGTACGCTTCGCCTCATTTTTATAGCTGTCATAAGCATATATCATGCCTCCCAATTGTATTACCACAACGAGAAACAATCCTATAATAGAGAGGATATAGAGTGAGCGAAGCTTCATCTTGCTATTGTTTGGGGGACAAATATAATGTTTTCAGCATCCATTTCCATACAGGAAGAACATGAATCGTATATTCACTCACATTTATTTCTTCTTCTTCTTCAAGAGTCAGAATAAATAATTCACGGCAGCCTGTAGTTTGAGCAGCCTCCAAAAGACCGTCTATCTCCCGTTGACGAGTATCTTCGTCGTGCAAAGTATAAGTCACTTGAATCAACTGATTCACTTCTTCATGGTTAGTAATTACAAAATCACACTCCTTCTTACCTTTATAATAATGCAAACCTTCCTGTATTTGCAAATTCCGGCGTAAATGAAGATAAACGGCATTCTCAAGTAATTTACCATTATCTTCACTTAGAGGATTAAGCAACACGGAACGTAAACCGTTGTCAATACAATAGTATTTCTTATCTCCACTACTCTCTTTTACGACCGAAGGCTCATACTTCGTTAATGAAAAAAACAAATAGATAGATTCTGTTTGTACAATTACATCATACAGGGTATTCTTTCCGATACTAACCCCCTGTGACTTCAACTCATTATAAATACGATTGATAGAGGTCGGTTTCGTCAAATTACTCATTACTCTCTTAATGAAGTAACGGACAGGTTCTGGATTCTTTATTTCATATCTTTCCACCAAATCCTTATAGAGCATTACGAAGAAATATTCCTGCAGAATACGGTCTTTCAACATAGGAATAGCAAGACTGACTTCGGGAAAACCACCTTGATGCAGGTACACTTTAAATGCATTTACAATGCGCGCCCTATATTCAGGTACATAATAATTGGTATCCACGCCTACAAATGAACAATACTCCCGAAATGAAAGAGGAAACTCTTCGTACTGCAATGTACGTCCCCGCAAGGAAGTGGCAAGTTCCGACGAAAGCATATTTGAATTACTGCCTGTAATAAAGATGTGTCTACACTCCTGTTCATACACCCTACGCACAAATGGTTGCCAATCTTCCGCCATTTGTATTTCATCAAAGAACATATATACATCCTTCAAGGAAATATCAGGATATAGTTCCCGATAAGCCTGCAATATTTCATCTAAATTTTCAGCATCAAACTGCAAACGCTCATCATCGAAATTCAGAAAAAGTATTTGTTCCTTCCGGATGCCTTTCTCCGAAATCAATTGATTGATTACCAATAAGAATAAAGAAGATTTGCCACAACGTCTTACACCCGGAACCGTAATAATTTTGTTACTATCTACAGGTAGCATCAATTCACGGGGATATACTTCCACAGGTAAACCCGCCTGGAAACCTGCAATCAACTGTTTTAGTAATTCCTTCTTCTTCATAAAGATAATATATTGAAATTATTTCTTTCTTTAAAAGACAAAAATAGAAAAAACTTTCTTTTTGAAAAAGAAATAGTAGACAAATCAACGGATTTTCTTTGTTAACCTAAAGATAACATTGTAATAACATTCTTCCATGAGCCTCTGCCTTACCTTTGCAATATCGAAAGAAACAAAAATGTATAACTAAAAAAATAACACCATTATGAAAACTTTAGTATTATCAGTAGTATTTGCAGTAACTTCAATCGTAAACGCAGTAAATAACAACAGTCTGGAAGGTTTTGCCTACAACACCCGCATGGATGGAGATCGTGTAGAAACCAAAAACGTATACAAAGTGAAAGAGGATAAATATCTTCAGAATCATCTGCAATATAACTATGCGTATGATGCCGAAGGACGTGTATCCAGCAAAGAGGTATCGAAATGGAGTAAAGGCAATCAACGCTTCGAGAAACAGTATTGCCTGAACTTCTCATACGACGGTGGAGAAGTAAACGTAGAATACGCAGCATGGAACAGCAAGGACAATGCCTACACCGATGTAAAGACTAAAGCCGTTTACCAAATCAACGAAATGGGCGTAAATTACCAAAGCTACGAATGGAACAAAAAAGAAAGTAGCTGGAATCTAATGGTAGAACACTCCACACAACCGGAAGAAATCATTCTGTTTGCAGAGAAATAAATTCAGGCATCGCAAATGCACAATACCTTAATTGTGCATTTATCCTGCTTTTTTCCTAACTTTATCATTAAATCATTTACCATTTTGACAATGAAAAAAGAAAACCATATAGCCTTACATAGCACAAGTTTCATTCATGAAATCAAGCAAATTGTAACTGAAGCCCGACAGAAAGCCTACACCGCCATTAATTCGGCAATGGTAGAAGCCTATTGGCTGATGGGCAAGCGTATCGTGGAAGAGGAACAGCAGGGAAAAGAACGAGCCGACTACGGAACACAACTGCTAAAAGAACTCTCGACAGAATTAACAAAAGAGTTCGGAAAAAGGATTCTCTGCCGGTTCCCTATATTATTATCGACAGTTCTATAATACCTTTCCCGAAATATTCGCTACACCGTGGCGAATATTGAGTTGGTCTCATTACAAGCGACTAATTCAGGTTCCCAATCCAGAAACCCGTGCATGGTATCTAAAAGAAGCACAAGAGCAGATGTGGAGTTACCGCACACTCAATCGCAACATCGGTTCACAGTATTACGAACGTCTGCTACTCTCGCACGACAAGGAAAAAGTGGAAACGGAAATGAAGTCGCTCACGCTTCCGTACCAGCAGGACAAATTGGAGTTCATCAAGAATCCTACGGTAGCAGAGTTTATTGGATTGTCCCCGAACACCGACTTTACCGAATCCAAACTGGAATCGGCTATCATCAGCAACTTACAACGTTTCTTGCTTGAACTGGGAAAAGGATTCTCGTATGTAACACGCCAAAAATTAGTGCGTACCGAGAAGAAAGACTATTTCATCGACCTCGTCTTTCATAATTATTTATTAAAATGTTTCGTCCTTATCGATTTGAAAACAAATCCTATAACACATCAGGACATGGGACAAATGGATATGTATGTGCGGATGTATGATGAACGGATACGTGGTGAAGGAGATAACCCAACCATCGGTATCGTTCTCTGTTCAGAAACAGACGAAGATATAGCCCGCTACTCAGTACTACATGACAATAATCAACTTTTTGCTTCCAAATATATGTTGTATATGCCTACGGAGGAAGAGTTACGCAGGGAGATTGAGCTACAAAAAACATTTTACCGCCTGCAACACTCGGAGAAAGGTATCGAAGAAGAATAATACTATTTGCTGAAGAATAATCTGCCGGTTATTTCTTTCCTGCCATATATACTCCCCCCATAATACAAGCAGCCCCGATCAGTGCAATAACTGTCAGATGTTCATCCAACAGGATAGCCGATCCTACCAAAGTGAACAGCGGATTGAGATAAATATAGTTGGAAGCGCGTACCGTTCCCAGATTTTTCAGTACGACATTCCAAACTGCAAAACAAATCAGGGAAGCAACGACACCCAGAAACAATAAATTCAACAGAACGGAAGGCTGAATGAGCAAAGAAAGGTCAGCCTTCCAAGGTTGAAACATAAAGACAGGAAGCGTAGTCAATATGCCATAGAAAAAGATCTTGCGAGTAATAAAAATAGTATTATACCTACCCGTCATCTTCTTCATTATCAGACTATAGAACGCCCATGAAAGAGCAGCAACCAAAGTAAGACAATCGCCCAACGGAGATATTTTCAAAACAAAACTCCCATTATAAACCACCATTGCCACCCCTATCAATGCCATCAGTGAACCGCCTATCAAAGTACGGGTAGCCTTTTCCTTCTTATAAATCATCAGTGAAAAGATAGTGGTGAGCAGCGGAGCCGTACAAACAATAAACGCCACATTGGTAGCCAATGTAATGCCCAAAGCCATATTCTCCGTCAGAAAATAGACGGAACCGCCCGTAATACCACCCAACAACAACCAAAGTTCATCTTTCCAGTTATTTGCAAACAGCTTGCGTGGAGATATAAACCAGATACCGATATAAGCAATCAGAAAACGAAGCAGAAAGATTTCTTTCGGAGAAAGTCCATTGGCAATTAAAACTTTGGTGGAGATAAAAGTTAATCCCCACACTCCTACGGTGAAGATAGCTATCAGATGATAGGTGTAATTTTTCTTCTCATTCATACGTTCCCAATAAATTGGAGGCAAAGATATACCATTTCTACTTTTTGTACAATAAAACAGGAGATTTAATAGACACCGGAAACGTTTTTAATAAATAAGGGTGACGTTTTTTAAAAACTTTACCCACGTTTATTAACAACGTGATTAGAGTGTTTTTCAGCAATCTGGCAGAAAAATAAACAAAAAGGGATGCAATCTTCTCAGACTTCATCCCTTGAAATATCCTAAAAACACTTTTGTGTAAAATCCTATTGAATTAACTTAGCCATTTTTTGTATTACATTACTTGAATTAGTTTTAATAAGCACTTCACAAATATAAGCAATAAAAATTAGAAATTGTTCTGAATTAACAAAAATATTTATCTGTTTATCGTTTTTTTTCAGTAATCGGCAATCTTAAAAGTAGATTCCCCAGTTTCAAAAAAATTGTAACTGAGAAAGCATGAAGAAGAGAATTGATTGAAAATATAAAAAGTACTCGGCTGAGTACTAATAATTGTGCTTAGACCTGCATATTATCAAAAAGTTCATTATATTACCAAAAAAATAGATTGTAGAAAGAATATCCTATCTTTTATTCTTCAGAATTTTATTCATGAATTCAGTCATGTATTCGATTGTGGGATCGAACCAGGGTCTGAAAAACCAATAAGGATGTGGGGTATCTTCAAATGTATGTATTTCGGTGTAAGTTCCATATTTATTAAGTAAAGCAATAGCTTCGTCCCGGCCATTATGAAAACGAGGAATGGAACTGTTAATAAAACAAACCGGTGCAGAATTCTTACTTATCCAGTATAAAGCGGAAGCCTCTTCCCAATTTTTCTTCTGCTCTTGATAGGTTCCACCCAGCCAGATAGCATCAATAGGCAATGGCTTGTTACTATCTCGTGCTTGTTTGGCTCGGTTTATCGATTCGTCTGTGACAAAAGAAGAGATTCCATCCATATTGATGACAGCCCTAATCTTGCCGGAAGCATTCTTCATTCCAATTAACATCGCTAACTGACCACCTGCTGAACAACCGGATACGGCAATCTTTTCTTTATCAATGCCGAATCTTCCTGCATTATTGTATATCCATTCAATAGCGTCTTCCAAATCCTCCACCCCTGCCGGATAAAGCGCTTCTGGAATTAAGCGGTATTCCACAGGAATAGTTACATAACCTTTAGTTGCAATTTGTTGTGCCATTGGTACTTGTAATCCCAAATTTCCAGAGTTCCATCCTCCACCGTGAATCATCATTAAAACCGGATATTCTTTACCGTCATTAGGACGGTATATATTCATCTTTAATTCATGCTTACCCCATGCATTTTCTACTGTTTTATAAGTTACACCTTCATTGGCTAATACATTATCGGGTAGGCTAGCTCTTACGGGTTCAATGTAGGGACGGTAACGTAATTCTTTCTGATAAGTAGTGTTTAACGCAAAAGAAGTATCACGCGGAACACCGTCTATCACTACTGTTTGCGAAAAAGTGAATGATGTTGATAATAAACTGATTGCAAAAATTAAATATGTTTTCATGGTTAGCTATTTTTTGCAGTACTTTCCCTGCCGATTATTTCTGCTTGAATGATCTCTTCTTTTATTTCTACCGGATTATCATTTTTTCCGGCTAAAATTTCAAAATAAAGATTAGCAGCTTTTCTGCCGATCTCTATGCTTTTTTGATTGACTGCAGACAAAGTAGGTGTAGTAATCTCCGTCAGAATATCATTTCCAGAGCCTATTATTCCTAATTCTTGGGGAACTTTAATACCTAAAGAGTTAGCTACTTGCAACACACATAGAGCTTGCTCGTCAGAAAAAGTCAAAAATGCATCTGGAGGAGTATTGGATGACAACAATAGAGTTATAATTTCCTTTGTTTTATCTTTCTGAATAGCATTGTCATAAATATGGCTGGTAAGCCCTGAAGCTTCCATTGCTTGCAGGTAGCCTCTTTTTCTTAACTGGTCAATAGTAAGCTGTTCTGTCCACCCCAAAAAAACTATATTTTGGTATCCTTGATTGATCAGATGCATGGTTGCATTGTATGCAAGCTTTTCATTGTCATTAGTTACTTTATAACTATTAAAGTTTTCAATAAATCTATCAATCTGAATCAAGATAGTATCATGGTTTATGATATTCTGAAGATGTTCTGAAGAATTAGTCTCAGCAGATACAGAAATTAAAATACCATCTACATTTTGGCGTATTAACGTATCAATAGCTCTACACTCCTTTTCATACGACTCTTGTGATTGACAGATAATTAAGCCATAATCATGTTCAAAACAAATTTCTTCAATGCCTGCAATCAATTCTGAGAAGAAACTCTTATTTATATGAGGAACAATTACTCCTATCGTTTTAGAAATTCCCATCCTGAGATTGGCAGCGTAAGAGTTATGTTTATAATTTAAATCCTTGGCAGCCTTTCTCACTTTCTCTTTCATCTTATCTCCCACCGAAGGATGATTATTTAATGCCTTGGAAATATAAGAAGGTGACAGGTTTATTGCTTTAGCAAGATCATAAATGGTTACTCTTTTATTATTCATCTTTGTTAATTCTGATTTGCTTGCAAAAATAGAGCTTTTTTTTGAATAATTTCAATCGATTGAAAGAAATATAGGAAAAAGTTTGCAATCGATTGAAAAACCTATTATATTTGCAATCGATTGAATTTTTTATTTTGAAATAAAAACAATTAAAAAGAAAATAACATGGAATGGGAGAAGAGGTGAATATTTATCCCAGTAAATTTTACAACATATTATTTGAATAGTAAACAAAATAATATTTATCCAAAATGAATAATAAAATATCATTGAAAAAACACCTTGTTCTTTTTTTGCTTCTTGGCTGCAATACTGTAGCTTTTTCGCAATTAGGAACAGGCATTTCAGCAAGGAAACCGGCATTGCCGACTTACAGTACCCCTTACGTAATACCTACGGTTAAAGATGTAAAAAATATCGTAGACCGGATACAACAAAGAGTAGAGAAAAACTCGCTTTTTTATCTTGTTGATTCTATTAACGGACAAACTATTTCATACTCTCAGCCTAATAAAAATGCGATTTATCCACAAGGAGCATTTTACTTTATAGAGTGGTCGTATCCGAATGGTGTCTCACTTTCTGCCTGCAACGATCTTTATGAAACTACCAACGATACGACATATTTCAATTATGCCATACGCTTTTTTGATTTCACTTTTAAAGCTATGCCTTATTTCCGGACAATGGAAGAAAACGGCCTGATACGACATCATCCGTATAAAAAAATGATTCATATGGCAGCATTAGACCATTGTGGTGCAATCGGGGCAGCGTTGATAAAAATCCAGAAAAGATATCCCGACCCTAGATTCAGGGAATGGATAGATACCATAGCAGATTATATTTATAACAAGCAGTATCGTTTGCGCGATAGGACAATAGCCCGCCAACGACCGCAACCTCAATCGCTTTGGGCAGATGATTTATATATGTGTATTCCTTTTCTGGCACAAATGGGATCTTTAACCGGCGATAAAAAATATTACGAAGATGCTGTTAGGCAAGTAGTACAATTATCTGCAAGACTCTTTGATCAGCAAACCGGCTTGTACGACCATGGTTGGAATGTGAACTCAGCAGCAGATGACCCACGATTTTATTGGGGACGGGCAAATGGCTGGTGTATTATGGCCATGGCTGAGCTATTGTCGGTGTTACCAGAAAACTTTGAAGGTCGGGATAAAGTGTTAGCGCTATACCGCAGGCATGCACAAGCATTGGTACATTTGCAGGATGGAACCGGTTTATGGCACAATCTACTCGACCAACCCCGATCATATCTGGAAACCTCAGCCAGTGCCATTTTCGTTTACAGTATTGCAAAAGGGGTAAATGAAGGCTGGCTCAGTCATATTTACGGCTCTGCTGCTCTTGCAGGATGGAATGCACTTGCTACAAAAGTTACTGACTCAGGCGAAGTGTGCGATATTGTGGAAGGTACAACGCTTGCTCATGATAATGTTTATTATTTTAATAGAGGTAAAAGCTGTACCACCAATTTTCACGGAACCGTAATGAGAGCTGGTTCGGAAATTATTCGCTTATTAAACAATCCTCGATTCGTAATAGAATCTCCTGTGCCCAATAGCACTATTCACGTTAAGTTAAGAGCGGATATCCAATCAAAATAAGTAAAATATGAATATTGATTATATAATCTGTGCTACTTGATACAGACAATAATAGGATGCCGAATGCGTGGAAAATCATTCAGTATTCTAATCATAGTAATCCAACTGATGCAAATCTTATAACAGTTGACAAAATATATCCGAACATAGAAATTTATCTGAATAGTTTAGTCGAAAAAATAACAGTGATGAAAATACAATTATTTAATCAAATTTGAAAACCCATTTTTTTAGTGAAGTAGTTGCAATCAATGGTTCAGAAAATTATATCCAAGCACAGTAAACAAATAAGATAATTAACTGAATTACAAAATCTTAACCATGAATCAGTAGTAATCTTTCAACTTTTGATTCGCATGAATAACATAATAAAAACAATTTATGAGAAATTTACTATTTGTAATTATCTTGCTTATGTCAAGTTTGCAGCTAACGTTTGCACAAGACAAATGTAGCCATTTTTGGTATGCACAACCAGCATCTGATTGGAAATCGGCATTGCCAATAGGTAACGGTAGAATTGGAGGTATGATTTTTGGTGATCCTTCAACAGAACAAATTGTGATTAATGAGAATACAATTTGGTGTGGTCCTCCACTTCCTCCAAACAATCCTAAAGGTCCCGAATTAATCAATAAAATGCGTAATCTTATTTTCAACGGAAAATATGAAGAAGCAGTAATCGTTTGTGAGAAAGAGTTCGCAGATGGAGTACACGAAAATGCGAGAAGTTATCAACCTTTTGGATTCTTGAATATTGATTTTAAAGATAAAGGAGCAATAAGCAACTACAAACGATGGTTGGACTACACAAAAGCCATAACTTATGTAAGCTACACACAAAACGGTGTAACCTATACCCGTGAGGCTTTTGTAAGTAAACCAAATGAAGTAATGGTTGTGAGAATCACTGCCGACAAACCGGGACAAGTTTCGTTTAAATCTAAATATACACGTCCGTTTGGAGCAACTACAAAGGCAGAAAACAATCGTAGTCAATACGTACAAGGACAAGCCTATGCTGAAAATGGAGAGTTTGTAGGTGTGAAGTTTGAAGGAATAATTAACTATTATAACGAAGGCGGTAAAATAAAAGCTAACGAAACAGATATAGAAATAAACAATGCCAATAGTGTAACAATAATGATAGCTATTAGCACAGATTACAATATACACGATACGAAGAATGTTTTAACTCATAATCGTAAAAAGATTTGCGAAAAGCAATTATCGCAAGCACAAAAGTTAGGTTACAAAAAACTTAAACAAACTCACATTGACGAATATTCAGCATTATACAATCGTTCGTCATTTGATATTGCATTTAACACACCTGTTAATAATAACCCTATCGACAAGCGCATTCAGTTGGCGGCAAGTGGGCAGATAGATTCGGAACTACTGTTTGAATACTACAATTATTGCAGATATTTGTTTATCTCATCTTCAAGAAAGGGTGGCTTGCCTATGAATCTTCAAGGAATTTGGAATCCATTAATGTTAGCTCCTTGGAGATCTAATTTCCATATCAACGTAAATATACAAGAAGCTTATTGGTTTGCCGAACAAGCTAATTTGTCTGAATGTCATGAACCTATATTTACATTGACAGAGAATCTTATTAAGAATGGAAAAGAGACAGCCAAAGTTATGTTTGGAACTAAAAGAGGCTCAGTTGCGGGTCATCGTACTGATGCCTGGTTTTATGCTCCTCCCACTTTCCTCAAAGCACACTGGGGTATGTCTATCACAAATGCTGCATGGCTATGCTTACACCACATGGAACATTACAGATATACTCTTGACAAAGAATTTTTAAAAACAAGAGCTTTACCTGTATTAAGAGAAACTGCATTGTTCTTCGTTGATTGGCTTGTCCCTGACCCACGAAGTGGAAAACTTGTATCTGGTCCTACTGCATCTCCCGAAAATCGTTTTAAAGTAAATGGAAAAGTTGCAAGTTTAACTATGGGCTGTACTTACGACCAAGAAATTATATGGAATACATTTAGAGATTTTCTTGAAGCATGCAAAATATTAGGCATTAGCAACGAAGAAACAGTTGAAGTTGAAGCAAGTATGAAAAAACTTAGTATGCCAACTATTGCTAACGATGGGCGTTTGATGGAGTGGACGGAAGAGTTAGAAGAAACAGAACCGGGACATCGTCATATTTCGCACTTGTGGGGTATGATGCCAGGAAACAGAATTACTCAAGACAAAACTCCGCATCTTGTTGATGCTGTACGTAAATCTTTGGATTACAGATTAAATCATAATTATCATGCCCAAGGTTGGAGCTTAGGATGGGTTACTTCTATGCTTGCTCGTTTGAAAGAGGGTGATAAGAGTTTAGATATGATGCAGCACAATTATTTCACAAAAGCATACCCTAATATGTTTGTCGATGCTCACGGTCGTCCACAAGTAGGCGATATGATGGGAGTTCCTTTGGCAATGATTGAATTGATACTTCAAAGTCATACAGATTATATTGACTTGTTGCCTTCATTACCTACTGCCTGGAAAGATGGAAAAGTGACGGGCTTGTGTGCACGTGGTGCATTTGTTTTTGATATGGAATGGAAAGCCGGAAAACTCATCTCTACTAATATAAAATCCTTAAAGGGAGGGAAATGTCTTCTGCGGTATGAAGGAAAAGTAAAAGAACTATCAACGGAAGCAGGGAAAAGTTATCAAGTAACTTTCTAATCTATACTGATTTATAAATTGTTTTAAACTAACAAAAGTGTTTATCAGTAAATAGTTTGTTTTCAATATTGCAGGAATATTCTTTCAATAGTAAGGCTAAAGCCAACTAATTCACAATGAATTAGTTGGCTTTTTTGTGTCTTTAGATATCACTAAACAGGAAAAAATATATATTTTCAAATGTTCCGCTACCTGTCTGAAACGTATCCGAACCGTACTTGCTCCGTACATTCTTCGGTCAAAAGTACTTCTACACGGAGAAAGTACGGCTTTGGTACGGAGCAAGTGTATCCCTAGTATGGTACAGACAAATACTTTTTTGTTGTACTAAGCTATGAATCTGAAAATAAACCCGTAAATTTGCACCGTTTAATAAAGTATATAACTAAGTATCAACCATAAAATAACGAAAGAAAACCATTATGGAGTACAATTTCAGGGAGATTGAAAAGAAGTGGCAGAAAAGGTGGGTAGAAGAGAAAACCTACCAAGTGAAGGAAGATGAGACGAAGCAGAAGTACTATGTACTAAACATGTTCCCCTACCCCTCCGGTGCGGGCCTACACGTAGGACACCCGCTGGGATACATTGCTTCGGACATTTATGCTCGTTACAAACGACTGCAGGGCTTCAATGTACTAAATCCCATGGGATATGATGCTTACGGACTTCCCGCCGAACAATATGCTATACAAACGGGACAACATCCTGCAATTACTACGATCAACAATATCGACCGTTACCGTGAGCAGTTGGATAAGATAGGTTTCTGTTTTGACTGGAGCCGCGAAATACGTACCTGCGAACCGGAATATTATCATTGGACGCAATGGGCATTCCAGAAGATGTTCAACAGCTATTATTGCAATGATGAGAAACAGGCTCGCCCTATCGAAGAACTGATACAGGCCTTCGAACAAATAGGTACCAACGGCATGAATGTGGCTTGTGGCGAAGAACTCAGCTTCACTGCCGAAGAATGGAAAGCCAAGAGCGAGAAAGAGAAACAGGAAATCCTGATGAACTATCGCATCGCCTATCTGGGTGAAACGATGGTAAACTGGTGTGCCCAATTGGGTACGGTTCTGGCCAACGATGAAGTGATAGACGGTGTATCCGAACGCGGAGGTTTCCCCGTAGTTCAGAAGAAGATGCGTCAATGGTGTCTTCGCGTTTCTGCCTATTCACAACGCTTGTTGGACGGACTGGATACCATCGACTGGACAGATTCTCTGAAAGAAACTCAAAGAAACTGGATCGGTCGCAGCGAAGGTGCCGAAGTACAGTTCAAAGTAAAAGACAGCGATCTGGAATTTACCATCTTCACGACCCGTGCAGATACGATGTTCGGTGTTACTTTCATGGTGTTGGCGCCGGAAAGCGAACTGGTAGCTCAGTTGACTACTCCTGAACAAAAGGATGAAGTTAACGCTTATCTGGAACGCACTAAGAAACGTACCGAGCGTGATCGTATTACAGACCGCAGCGTGACAGGTGTATTCTCCGGAAGTTATGCCATTAATCCTTTCACAGGTGAGGCAGTGCCTATCTGGATTAGCGACTATGTACTTGCCGGTTATGGTACAGGTGCCATCATGGCTGTACCTGCACACGATAGTCGTGACTATGCTTTCGCCAAACATTTCGGATTGGAGATCCGTCCGTTGGTAGAAGGTTGTGATGTCAGCGAAGAAAGCTTTGATGCCAAAGAAGGTATCGTTTGCAACTCTCCGAGACCTGATGTAACTCCTTACTGTGATCTTACATTGAACGGACTGACTATCAAAGAAGCTATCGAAAAGACCAAGAACTACGTAAAAGAACATAATCTTGGACGCGTAAAGGTGAATTATCGTCTTCGTGATGCTATCTTCTCCCGTCAGCGCTACTGGGGCGAACCGTTCCCGGTTTACTACAAGGATGGAATGCCTTATATGATCGACGAAAGCAGTTTGCCGCTTGAATTGCCGGAAGTTGCCAAATTCCTTCCTACCGAAACCGGAGAACCACCATTGGGACATGCTACCAAATGGGCTTGGGACACCGTAAACAAATGTGTGGTAGAGAATGAAAAGATAGATAACGTCACCGTATTCCCTCTTGAACTGAATACCATGCCGGGCTTTGCAGGTTCCAGCGCTTACTATCTGCGCTATATGGACCCGCATAACAACAAAGCATTGGTTGATAAGAAAATAGATGAATACTGGAGAAGCGTCGACCTCTATGTAGGTGGTACGGAACATGCTACGGGACACTTGATTTATTCACGTTTCTGGAATAAATTCCTGCACGATGTAGGAGTGTCTATCGTGGAAGAACCGTTCCAGAAGTTGGTTAATCAAGGTATGATACAGGGACGTAGTAACTTCGTTTACCGTATCAAAGATAGCAATAAGTTCGTTTCCCTGAATTTGAAGGATCAGTACGACACTACCCCACTCCATGTGGATGTAAATATCGTATCCAATGATATTCTGGATCTTGAAGCTTTCAAAGCATGGCGTCCTGAATTTGCCAACGCTGAGTTTATCCTGGAAGATGGTAAATACATCTGCGGCTGGGCTGTGGAGAAGATGAGTAAATCCATGTTCAACGTCGTTAATCCCGATATGATTGTTGAGAAATACGGTGCGGATACATTGCGTATGTACGAGATGTTCCTCGGTCCGGTAGAGCAATCCAAGCCTTGGGATACGAACGGTATCGATGGTGTATACCGCTTCATCAAGAAGTTCTGGTCACTGTTCTACGACCGTAACGGCAGTTATATAGTGACGGATGAACCTGCAACCAAGGAAGAACTGAAATCTTTGCATAAACTGATTAAGAAAGTAACGGGTGATATTGAACAGTTCTCTTACAATACTTCCGTCAGTGCTTTCATGATCTGCGTAAACGAGTTATTCAGTCTGAAATGCAGCAAGAAAGAAATATTGAATCAACTGGTTATTGTATTGGCTCCTTTCGCTCCGCACGTATGTGAAGAGTTGTGGGATACACTGGGCCATGCAGACTCAGTTTGCGATGCCAAGTGGCCTGCTTACAACGAAGAATACCTGGTGGAAGATACAATCAACTACACCATATCTTTCAATGGCAAGGCACGCTTCAATATGGAATTCCCTGCTGACGAAACATCAGAAGCCATTCAAAGCACCGTATTGGCAGATGAACGTTCGGCTAAATGGATGGAAGGCAAATCAGTAGTGAAAGTGATTGTCGTCCCGAAGAAGATCGTAAACATTGTTATTAAATAAATTAGTTACGAGCTACGGGCTATAAGCTACAAGTAGAGAGAGAAAAGGTAACTTGACTCGCTCCCTTGTAGCTCGTAACTTGTAACTCGTAGTTAATATCTTGTAACTGATTAATATGCAAATCACAAAACCAACCAAAGCCGAAATGATGAGGGAGTTGCGAGACTATATCTTCATCACTGTCGGTCTTATCAGTTATGCCTTGGGATGGGCGTTGTTTCTGATTCCTTATCAGATAACGACAGGAGGAACTACGGGTATCGGTGCAATCATCTATTACGCCACGGACTTTCCTATCCAATGGTCATACTTCATCATCAATGCTGTCTTAATGACATTTGCCATTAAAATACTGGGTCCTAAATTCAGTATTAAAACCACGTTCGCCATCTTCGGGCTGACATTCTTTTTATGGTTTTTCCAAATGCTTGTGAATGGTCCCGACAATACACCACCGCTTATACTGGGACCGGGGCAGGACTTCATGGCTTGTATGATAGGTGCCGTCATGTGCGGTGCAGGCCTTGGAATCGTATTCAATTGCAACGGAAGCACAGGAGGAACGGATATTATCGCCGCTATCATACATAAATATAAAGACGTCACACTGGGACGTATGGTTATGCTTTGCGATTTTGTGATAATCAGTTCCTGTTACTTTGTGTTTCATGACTGGAAACGCGTGATATTTGGTTTTGTAACTTTGTTTGTTATCGGTTTTGTATTAGACTATATAGTCAACAGTGCCCGCCAGTCCGTACAATTTTTCATCTTCTCCAAAGATTATGAAAAGATTGCCGATCGCATTACGAAGGAAACACATCGCGGTGTAACTGTTCTGGACGGTATAGGATGGTACAGTAAACACAATGTAAAAGTACTCGTTGTATTAGCTTATAAGCGCCAGTCAATTGATATTTTCCGTTTGGTGAAAGACATTGACCCGAACGCATTTATCTCTCAAAGTTCCGTTATCGGAGTCTATGGAGAAGGTTTTGACCGACTGAAAGTGAAATAAGAACCAATCAACATATGAAACATAAATTCGTATTTGCCACAAACAATGCACACAAATTGGAAGAAGTAACCGCTATTTTAGGTAACAGAATAGAACTTCTTAGTCTGAAAGACATTCGTTGCCATACGGACATACCTGAAACAGCCGATACCTTGGAAGGAAACGCTTTACTGAAAGCACAGTACATTTATGAAAACTACCAGATGGATTGTTTTGCCGATGATACCGGTCTGGAAGTAGAAGCTTTGAATGGAGAACCGGGAGTTTATTCGGCACGCTATGCCGGAGACGGACATAATGCAGAAGCAAATATGCTGAAACTGCTGCATGCCATGGAAGGAATAGAGAACCGGAAAGCGCAATTCCGTACTGCATTTGCACTGATTATCGACGGAAAAGAGCATTTGTTCGAAGGTGTAATCAAAGGAGAAATTATCAAAACCAGAAGAGGAAACTCAGGTTTCGGATATGATCCTATATTTGTTCCCGAAGGATATACGCAGACTTTTGCAGAGATGGGCAACGAACTGAAAAACAAAATCAGCCACCGTGCCATAGCTACAAACAAACTTTGCAAATTCCTTAATAGCATACAATAAACCCGTAAATATAGAGTTATTAGTTTGTAAGTGTGTTGCTTACAAACTAATATAACTCTGATTTTATGAGATTTCAATATATATTTCTTCTCTGCTTAATCTATCTTCTGCCTGCCTATTCGCAAAATGCGATAGGAGAGTGGCAAACTTACCTTTCTTATCATAACCCTACCCGCAGTGAAGTCATTGGAAGTAAACTCTTCATCCTTGCCAATGGTGATTTATATGCTTATGATAAAGAAGATACCAGCATACGAACTTATTCAAAATCCTTTCCGCTAAGCGATACGGAAATATCTTATATTGCTTACCAGTCAGCCTATAAATCATTGGTCATTATTTATTCCAATGCGAATATAGACCTATTGGTGAATGAGGAGGATATCTATAACCTTCCCGATTATAAAAACAAGAATATGACGCAGGATAAGACGGTCAACCACGCTTGTTTTTATAAGGAATACACGTATTTATCCACTGCATCGGGTATTCTTTGTATCAATCTGAAAAAGCGGGAAATCAGCAATTACTATCCTCTGAATAAAAACGTTCTGGCATGTAATGTATCGGATAATCATCTTTATGCCGCTACATCCGAAGGATTGTTTGCAGGGTTATTGACAGATAATCTACTGGATATTAAGAACTGGAAGAAAGTGTCGGATGATACCTCTGAATTCCTCTCGCAATACCACGATATTCCTTTCAAAGGAGAAGTGCTCGAAAACATTACTCCAAATAGTCCTGTACGGAACTATCCGTATTATATGAATTTTGCCGGAGAACGATTGCTGATTACCGGAGGAGGGCATATAGCCAACAGACTTGACAGGCCCGGAACCATTATGACCTTTGAAAATAATACCTGGAACAGTTTCCAGGAAGAAGGCATCAGTGAACAAACCAAACATCGATACGATGATATAAACTGTATTGTGCAGGATCCTAAAGACGCTACTCATCATTTTGCTGCATCGGCAGGAGAAGGGATTTACGAATTTAAAGATGGGAAGTTCATAAACTGGTATAGTATGCATAACAGTCCGTTGGAAAGTGCCGTACCTAATGAACCTTGGGCAGATAGTTATGTACGTGTGAACGGACTGATTTATGACAAAGAAAATAACCTTTGGATGGTGAGTTGCGAGACACAACATGCAGTGAGTGTATTGATGAAAAATGGTGACTGGGTAAGTCTTCATTATCCGGAAATAGTAAAGGCAAGTAATTTCGGACGGACTATCTTTGATAAAAGAGGTTGGCTGTGGGCCACTTCTTCGCGTATAGAGTCGGGAGGATTGTTCTGCTTAAATTATAACGGCACTATAGCAGATACTTCGGATGACCAACACAGGTTCATTACCCGGTTTACGAATCAGGACGGAGCCCTTTTAGAACAGCTGGCAGTTTATTGCATTGCCGAGGATAAAGAGGGAGTCATCTGGATCGGTACTAACAGAGGTCCTTTGGTACTGAACAATCCTTCCCGCTATTTCAATGATAATTTCTATTGTACACAGATTAAAGTTCCGCGTAATGACGACAGCGGATTGGCTGATTTCTTACTGGTGAACGAAGCGATTAATGCCATTGCAATAGATGGTGCCAACAGAAAGTGGATAGGTACAGCATCCAATGGAATTTACCTGATAAGTGCGGATGGAATGGAAACGATTCATCACTTTACGGAAGAAAACAGTCCGCTGCTTTCCAATAGCATCGTATCTATTGCCATACATCCCCATACCGGCGAAGTCTTCATCGGAACAGGCAAGGGGCTCGTTTCTTACCAAAGTGACGCTACAGAGGCTGAAAACAGCTTTAAAGAGAGTAATGTACGTGCTTATCCTAATCCGGTACGTCCGGACTACAGCGGAGTGATTACTGTCACGGGAATGGTTTACGACAGTGATGTGAAGATTGTAGATACTGCCGGACATCTTATTTACCAAGGTACTTCCCTGGGAGGGCAATTCACCTGGGACGGAAGAAATAAACAAGGTAGGAGAGTGGCCACAGGAATATATATGGTACTTGCCGCAGACAGTGAAGGAAAAGAGGGGATTGTTACGAAAATTGCATTTATAAGAGGAGAATAAAAGTGGTAAAGTGATAGAGGTGATAAAGTGGTAAGAGTAATGTCACCCTATCACTTTATCACCTCTATCACTTTACCACTTAATCAAAGCCCCAGCTTTGCCGAAATCTCCAGCATCCTCTTGATAGGCTTCACTGCTTTCTCAGCAATTTCAGGATCTACTGTTATTTCCGGAGATTCGTCTTTCAAGCAATTATAAAGCTTTTCCAGCGTATTTAATCTCATGAAGCTACATTCATTGCAGGCACAGGTACTATCGTTAGGAGGAGCCGGAATAAACGTCGTTTGCGGACATTTCTTCTGCATCTCATGAAGGATGCCCGATTCGGTAGCAACAATATACTCTTTCTCGGGATGATTCACTGCATACTTCAACAATGCTGCGGTTGAACCTACCACATCAGCCAACTTCAAAACTACACTCTTACATTCGGGATGTGCCAAGACCACTGCATCGGGATGCTGCGCCTTTAATTCAATAATCTTTTCAACCGAGAATTGTTCGTGTACATGGCATGCGCCGTCCCATAATAACATATTACGTCCTGTGATAGAGTTAATATAATTCCCCAGGTTTCTGTCAGGACCAAAGATTATTTTCTCATCTTTGGGGAAACTTTCCACGATCTGCTTCGCATTGGTAGAAGTTACCACAACATCCGTCACTGCTTTCACGGCAGCTGTCGTATTCACGTAAGATATCACCGTATATCCGGGATGCTCTTTGACAAACTGACTGAACTTGTCCGCCGGACAACTGTCCGCCAACGAACAACCGGCTGCCATATCAGGAACCAGCACTTTCTTATTCGGACAAAGCACCTTGGCCGTTTCACCCATAAAGTGAACACCGCACATCACAATGATATCCGCCTCCGTTTTGGCTGCCCATTGAGCCAATGCCAGACTATCGCCGACGTAATCGGCTATATCCTGTATTTCCCCCTTCTGGTAATAGTGCCCCAGAATAATCGCGTTCTTCTCTTTTTTAAGTTGCTTGATAGCTTCTATGAGATTATTCATAATTATATTTTTTATTTCTCTTTCTAATTTAAAAATCCTTTGATAGTGATGATAGGCTGTTAATAGTGTCGACAAGTAAATACGATTTTTCTTGTCTATGAAGTTATTAGTATGAGATAAAACTTTATCCGTACGTTATCAACGGGCAAATAAAAGGTATATCTCTTGATAATAAGCCATCTATAAAACTCTTTCAACACCTTGTTGATAAAGTGCAAAGTTAATAACTTTATGGTTATAAACCGGTGTAATAGGACTGAAAAATGTGTTTATATAACCTCGGAAAGTTTCTCTTAACTTTTTTGGAATGTTCATTCTGATGGGTGCATATACGTTGTTTTGAATATTGCAAGAATTATTTTTGAATTTCTTTCCCTACTCTTTTGACAGCTTTTCAACGGTTATTAACAGGGATGTGAACGGAAAGAAGTATCTTTGCAACAGGAATAAAAAGATAGCGTATAAGTACGCTGTTTGTTCTACACTTGTGTGGCTTGTCTGTAATGCTTGTGTTATATAAATGAAACACAAGTGTAGTACAAATGAAACACTTGTGTTAAACAAGTCTTTGTAAATCAATCTATTAATAAAAGCCATTTAAAGAGTATAGTTGTCATGCGTAAACTGAAAATAACAGAACTGAATCGTATTAGTATAGAGGAGTTTAAGGAAGCTGAGAAACTGCCCCTGGTGGTGGTATTGGATAATATCCGCAGTCTTCATAACATTGGTTCTGTATTTCGTACTTCGGATGCTTTCCGGGTGGAATGTATCTACCTGTGTGGCATTACAGCTACTCCGCCCCATCCTGAGATGCATAAAACAGCTTTAGGTGCTGAATTCACTGTCGACTGGAAGTATGTTGATAACTGTGTTGAAGCTGTTGATAACCTTAAAAAGGAAGGATATACTGTTTATTCCGTAGAGCAGGCGGAAGGCAGTATCATGCTGGATGAGTTGTCTTTAGACCGTACTAAGAAGTATGCAGTAGTTATGGGCAATGAGGTGAAAGGAGTTCAGCAGGAGGTTATTGACCATTCCGATGGATGCATTGAGATACCCCAATATGGTACGAAACACTCATTGAACGTATCTGTAACTGCCGGTATCGTTATCTGGGATTTATTCAAGAAACTGAAATAACAAGGTGTTGATAAGTTGTTTGAACCCTGTTCAAACAGTGGTTATCATGTCCTTATCAATAGAGAAATGAACAATGGTTCATAGAAGTTTTCAACATAGATAAGTATTTGAAATACATGGTTTTCTATAATGACTGTTTTTCATTACTAACAATGTTCTTAACATCATATCAACAGGAGGGTTCAAACTATGAAAAAAGTTTTATTAATTCTTTTATTCTGTATTTTCCATAGCTGGAATGGTAAAGCGCAAGCAGACTTTTATTCGTTGCAACCATTGGGCGACAGGTATATTTATGACTCTGAATATTTCGATGATTCACGCGAACTACAAGTATACCGGAGTGGGGTAGATGCTACGTTGAAAAGTGATTCATTGTTGACTATCTATGTATTCGACGCTCAATATCCGCCTACTTTCAATTTGTTTTGTTCCACCTTTGAATTATTGTATCCGGGTGTTCCCTGTATAATCGTTGGTATTTTGAATCCTAACAGGCAGAGTGAATTAACTCCTCCTTATACGGATGAAGAATCGGTAAAGGGGTATGATGATCCTGGAAAGGGAGATTCTTTATTGTTATCTCTGGAAAAGGAAATTATTCCTTTTATAAAGAGCAGATATAATACGGGTTCGCGGAATATACTGGTAGGACATTCGTTAGGCGGTACGTTTGTGACGTATGCTTTACTCAGCAACCCCGGTTTGTTTCAATGTATTCTGTCTGTATCTCCTAACTATATGTATAGCAAGAAGATGATGATTGATAAACTTTCAGAATTTACTAAAGAGTACAAAGGGGCTAACCAACTTTATATGTATCTGGCAAGCGGGAAGAAGGATAAAATAGAAGAGTCATTTAAGCCTGCCACAGAGGAGGCAATAAAGATTTTATCCACTTGTCCGAAGATTGTTTTGAACTATGATTCTTTGAATATAGAAAAACACAGTCATACGATCTTTGAAGGTTATTACAGGGGGTTGTTGGGATTGAAAAATTACATAAATAAGGAATAGGATATTTCTATTCTAAAGCTGTCCGCTTTCTACCAACAGAATGACCCGTTCGGTAAGCGCATCATCTCCAGTGGGATCATATTGTTTTTTCAGACTGGCACCGAACAGTGCGGCGAAAGTCTGATAGAAACCTGCTTTAAAAGGTCCCATGAAGGCTTTTACCAGTTCGTAACCCGTGGAATTGGTTTGGCGATCCACTAACTTGATTAATAACTTTCCTTGAGAGAAAGAAAGCTTTTTCATGCGTGGAGTATATTGTTCTTTCAGACTTTTCTCTACTGCTTTCATGTGTTTCTGACGGCTCTTCTCATCGGGTAAAGTCATCATATATTCGTAAGTTTCAATAACTGCACGGTTGATTTCTTTGGAGATAGGCAATACCTTCTTTACGTTATATACCAGTCGGTTATATTCATTCAACTGTTTCTTGTTCTTGAATTTGAGAGGTTTGAAAATATAAACGGTGGGTATCTTTATATACGGGATAGTGTCTCCTTCGTAAACGCACATAGGAACCAGGTATCCTTCGGTTTTCGTTTCCTGTGCCTGGCATAGAGAAGTTCCGAACAGAAGGAAGACTACGATGATGAATATGTTCAGTCGTGCGTTCATGCCACAAAATTAAGTGTTTATCTTTATATTTGGTCCGATTGTCGATGTTTTCCTTGTCGTGTTAACTTATTTATGGTAATTTCGCGACAATTAAACTTATTTACACGAATGAAATTACTCAAGTTGGGAGTTTTTCTGAGTATGCTGCTGATGACTCCTGTACTTGAAGCTCAAAATACAAATGTGTCCTTGTGGGAAGAGAATATAGAGCAACTCTCTATGGATGAAGAAGAAAAGAACTGGGAAGATGAACTTGAAGAGCTTTCCAATCGCCTGCAGGAACCTGTTAATATCAATGTTACTACTAAACGTGAATTAGAGCAATTTCCTTTTCTTTCGGATATTCAGATTGAAAATATCTTGGCTTATGTGTATATACACGGGCAGATGCAAACCATTTATGAACTACAATTGGTGGAAGAGGTGGATAAGCATACCATCGACCTGCTGCTCCCTTTTGTTTGTGTACATCCTGCGCCCGAAAAGATAGGTTTTCCCCGGTTGAAAAGTCTGTTGAAATATGGTAAACAGGAGGTATTGACCCGGCTGGATGTACCTTTCTATACCCGTAAAGGTTATCAGAAGAATTATCTGGGACCTGCAATGTACCACTCTCTAAGATATGGGTATCGCTACGGAGACTATCTTCAAATGGGAATTACGGCCGAAAAGGATGCAGGAGAACCTTTCTTTGCCCTGCATAATGAAAAAGGATATGATTATTATTCTATCTACTTTCTGCTTCGTAATCTGGGTAAGTTGAAAACGTTAGCATTGGGAAATTACAGATTAAGTTTCGGACAAGGCTTAGTAGTCAGTACTGATTTCCGTTTAGGGAAAACTTATTCTCTCTCAACGGTAGATAACCGTAGTGGTGGCATCCGGAAGCATAGTTCAACGGATGAATATAATTATTTCAGGGGTGCTGCGGCAACAGTGGAGGTTATTCCTGCACTTCAATTATCCGGTTTTTATTCACATCGTTCTATGGATGGAGTCATAGAAGGGAATGAAATTACCTCTATTTATAAAACCGGATTGCATCGTACGGAGAAGGAAGCGGATAAAGTAAATGCTTTCACTTTACAACTGATGGGTGGGAATATTACCTATGAAAAGAACAATCTAAAAGTAGGAATGACAGGCATTTACTACTTTTTCAACCGTAGTTATCAACCGGTGTTAAGAACCTATGCCAAGTATAATTTGCAAGGGAATTACTTTCATAATGTGGGTGTAGATTATAAATATCGCTGGAATCGATTTACTCTGACAGGTGAAGCAGCTATGGGCAAACAAGGTTATTCACTACTAAACCAATTGAAATATAATATATTAACTGGTTATCAACTGCTGATTGTTCATAGATATTATAGTCATGATTACTGGGCAATGTTTGCACGTTCGTTTGGTGAAAGTAGTACGCCGCAAAATGAAAATGGCTGGTATCTGGCTGCCGAAGCATCGCCTTTGGCACATTGGAAATTCTTCGCTTCGCTGGATTTATTTTCTTTTCCCTGGTGGAAATACCGCATCAGTAAACCGTCGCAAGGTGTGGATGGCATGTTTCAGTCAATCTATTCTCCTAAGCGAAACTTATCTATGTATGTTAACTATCGCTATAAGCGAAAAGAGAGAGATGTAGCGGGGACGGATGGAAAAGTTATCCTTCCTACTTACCAGCACCGCCTTCGTTACCGACTGACTTATTCACCGGATTATCTACAGTTACGAACAACGGTGGATTATAATCATTTTCATTCCCGGGGGCAGGAGGGAAGCCAGGGATATCAGTTTACACAATCCTGCTCGTATGCTTTTTCTTTTCCCATAAAGATATCTGTGCAGGGCACTTATTTCCATACGGATGATTACGATTCCCGTATTTATGCTTCCGAAAAAGGTCTGCTTTACACCTTCTATACACCTTCGTTTTATGGACAAGGATTTCGCTTTTCTGCCTGTGCCCGGTATGATGTGAACAAAGTTTTTATGTTCCTTGTTAAATTCGGACAGACTATCTACGAAGACCGTGAGAATATTGGTTCGGGTAACGACCTGATACAAGGAAACAAAAAAGCCGACTTACAAATGCAGCTTCGTATAAAGATTTAGTTAACTTTGCCGTTATAAACGCTGAAAATACTGTATCCGGTTTTTACAGTAATTCAGTAATTTGAATCGTCAATTGTCAAATCGTAAATAAAATGACTGTAATTTATCCGTCTCCCATTTTCGGTCCTGTTCATTCCCGCCGTTTGGGAGTATCCTTAGGGATTAACTTATTGCCGGAAGATGGTAAGGTGTGTTCATTCGACTGCATTTATTGTGAATGCGGTTTCAATGCAGACCATCGTCCCAAGAAGGCATTGCCTACCCGCGAAGAAGTCCGCGATGCCCTTGAAGCCAGATTGCAGGATATGCAACAGAATGGACCTCAACCGGATGTATTGACCTTTGCCGGAAACGGTGAACCTACAGCTCATCCGCATTTCCCTGAAATCATAGAAGATACGTTGATGCTTCGTGATAAGTATTTCCCGAATGCCAAAGTCAGTGTATTGAGTAATTCCACCTTTATTCACCGCCCTGCAGTGTTTGATGCGCTGAATAAGATAGATAACAACATATTGAAACTCGATACAGTAGACGAGGATTATATTCATACTGTGGATCGGCCTACAGGGCATTATTCTGTGGACGAAATCATAGAACATATGAAAGCTTTTCAAGGCAACTGCATTATTCAGACCATGTTCATGAAAGGCAGTTATCAGGGGAAAAACGTGGATAATACTTCGGATAAGTACGTTCTTTCGTGGCTGGAGGTTGTGAAAGAGATAAAACCCCGTCAGGTGATGATTTATACTATCGATCGTGAAACGCCTGACCATGATTTATGTAAGGCTACTCATGAGGAACTGGATCGCATTGCTGCTTTAATTAAAGAAGCAGGAATATTGGTAAGTGTCTCTTATTAATCGGTTTACAGGATCTATATATCCAACGTATTGGGTCTATATATCCAATGTGTCCGATCTATATATCCAGCGCGTCCCATCTATATATCCAATACGTTGGGTATATAGATCCTACAAACGGGAAATAATGGAGTGATAAGAGCATAGTAAAGCAACTGAGTGGTTTCGATTATATATGAATTTTCTAATAAAAGTATATGAATTTTCGATTATAATCGAAACTATTCTTATTTTTGTGAAAAACTTAAGCTATGGACGATAAATGGAGTGCACTGGAAAAGTATAATCTTTGGAATGGAAATTCCTATAAATTAGGGTTACTACGTACATCTTACATTAATAAGATTCATGCTTTTGTGGGGAATAAATTGGTAAAAGTACTTGTAGGTCAACGTCGTTCCGGCAAAAGCTATATTTTGAGGCAAATAGCTTCCGGTTTGATTTCTGACTTAGGTGTTCACCCTAATAATATTCTGTATATCAATAAGGAATATTTGGAATTTGATTTCATAGACAATTATCAGGAATTAGAAAAGCTATATCAACTTTATCGTGAAAAACTTAATCCTCAAGGAAAAGTTTATTTATTCTTCGATGAAATACAAAATGTAGATGGTTGGGAACTATTTGTCAATTCTCATTCTCAGGATTTTGTGGAAGAATGTGAGTTGTTTATCAGCGGTTCAAACTCAAGGATGCTTTCCAGTGAACTGGCCACTTTGCTTTCCGGTCGTTACGTTGAATTTCATATTTTTCCATATAATTATATGGAATATATTCAAGTGGCGGATACGGTGGGAGGACGTTCCTCTTATTTATCTTATTTACAACGTGGAGGGTTACCGGAATTATATAATTTGCCTGATACTGAATCTCAGAAGCAATATGTTGCTTCTGTCAAAGATACCGTATTATTGCGTGATATAGTGAAACGTAAACCTGTTCGTGATGTCAGGCTTCTGGATGATGTTTTTATTTATTTGGTGAATAATGTATCTAATTTATTTTCGATTCAGAATGTAATCAATTTCTTTAAATCAAAGAACCGTAAAGTATCATACGATACGTTATCGAATTACTTAAGTTATATAGAAGAAGCCTTTTTGGCTTATAAAACAGAGCGTTACAACATTAAAGGAAAAGAAGTTCTGGCGGGTAATTGCAAATATTATCTGAATGATTTGGCATTTAAGAACTTTTTATATCCAGGCTTTGCATACGGTGTAGGATATTTGTTGGAAAATGCGGTATATATCGAGCTTCGCAGGTTTGGTTTTCAAGTTTATGTGGGTACTATTCGTGATAAAGAGGTCGATTTTGTGGCTATGAAAGACGACCGTATTATTTATATTCAGGTTGCTTACATGATGGAAACGGAAGAAACAATGGAGCGTGAATATGCTTCTTTATTATCAATTGCTGATAGTTATGAGAAGTATGTTGTTTCAATGGATGAAGTTCAATTTCCTTCAAGAGAAGGTATACGTCATGTACAAGCATGGAATTTATCAGAAATATTAAAGTGAATAATTTTATAATATGTATACAATGAAACCTATTGCAATTAAGGACCTTTCAGAGAACTTCTTTGAAGTTATCGGTAAAGAATGGATGCTGGTGACGGCAGGTAATAAAGATCATTTCAATACGATGACTGCCAGTTGGGGTGGTATAGGCTTCCTATGGAACAAACCGGTGGTCTATGTCTTTATCCGTCCGGAACGTTACACGTTTGAGTTTATTGAGAAGAGTGAATACTTCACGCTCTCTTTCCTGGGAGAAGAGAACAGAGCTATCCATAAGATATGTGGAAGCAAGTCGGGTAGGGAAGTAGACAAGGTAAAAGAGACGGGACTGAAACCGGTCATTACTGAAAAAGGAAATATTCTTTTTGAACAAGGACGTCTCAGTCTGGAATGCCGCAAGCTTTATACGGATGTAATGAAAGAAGATTGTTTCATCGATCCAACTGTTTGTAAGCAATGGTATGGTAGCGCTCATGGCGGTTTGCATCATATTTATGTGGCAGAGATTACCGGAGCATGGATGAGAGAATAAATATCTTTTAAATAGAAGGATCAGGGGAATGGAATTCTTTTTCATTCCCCTTTTATATTAATGTTCTTTATCACAACCCCCATTTGCTTGTCTCTTTTTCTACAATTTCCCAGCCATTTGGTAAATGCTTCGTAATCAAGTTCGCGTGGAATGGTTTCTTTCACCTGATTATCTAGTGCTTTAGTAAAAGGTTTAGGTGAGAAGATGACATAAATTTGGTTATGTTCTTCTTCTTTGTTGCAAGTTAGAGTATATTCGTCTACTATATCGGGATGATTGACGTCGTATTTGGGAGAAAAGAATATGTATTTTTCTCCATGCTTTACCGGTTGTTGGCCGTCACCATCCTTTCTATAAGGAAGCAAACAGTAAGCAGTAGGTGTTTCGTCTATCAGATATACGGCGATAAAACCATCTGTAGGAGATTGAAATGAAAGGAACATATCATCTCCACTGCGAAATATTTCACTTTCATTTTGGGCTTCAACTCCGTTTCTTAATACTTTAGCCATAAATTCAATCTGTGCACTTATAATTTCTCTGGCTTTACCACAAATAGAGCAAGTGACAACTAATGTTCCGTTTTCCTTATCAGTGTCGTAAGTGTATTTGGGTTCGCCTTTATCTTCAATCCATTCTCCTTTCACTTCCGTGCCGCTAAGTGAAAAGAAGTGGCTGTCCGCTTTTCCGTTATCATCTTTAACCACACTGGTATTCACTTGCGAAATCACAGTTCCAAACTCATCGGCAAGGGCTTGCAGTTTAGCACGTTCCAGTGCAATGCGCTTTGCTTCGCTTAGCGATACGTTTTCGGGTGCATAGAATGTATATTCTCCACAAACGTTTTTTACTTTTTGGGCAAATACGGTAGTGGAGAATATGAGTATGAAGAAGGAGAGGATAAGTTTGCACATAGGCTTATAGATATTATTTTTTCATTTTTATCTGAATCTATTATACATTGATGTATAATTTTTATCCGGGATTTTCAGCTGGTATTTCTCGTTATTAAAGATATTTAAGCATGAGTATCTGATTCTTTTAGTTTGTTTGATACTAAGAACAAGCAGATTGTAAGTCTGCTTGACTGAGTATCTGAAAATTGGGAATGTTAGAAAGAAGCAATGGGACGAACTTTATAAGTTGCATCTTTTACCTGATACTGTAGTATCCCTTTATATTTTCCGTAGTAACACCAAGCGTAGGCTTCAGCTTTTTCTCCTTCGGTAGAAGACCAATAGTAATCATCTCCTAATATTTTGAAAGGACTATCTCCTGTTGGGTCTAATAGATTGGCATTACAAGCGGTAGCAAGTCTTGCCAATTCTCCAATAGCAGGTAAATACCAAAATCCTTGTTCATTATTATTAAGCCCTTCCGACATAATGCTAAAACAGGCGTATCCTGCGGGATAATATTCTTTTTCTATAAAGGAAGAATGACTTCTGCCTGCATAATCAGTCAATGCATATTGATTACTTTTTTCAACAGGCCATATATATGCACCATAAGGGAGTTGAGGGGTGGTAACAGATTCTCCTTCTATGCCGTTTATGGGTAGATATCCTCCATCCTGTTTTCCATCTGCAAGATAGAAATTGGGAATTCCTTCCACATCGGTACTTGTATTGTCCGCCCATCGATATGTTGCCGTTAAATCTTGCAGAGCGGCGATTCTGCCATGCATAGACTCTGATAAAGATACATTGATATCACCGTCTTTTTCTTCACTTAAAGCGAAAACAGTACCTATACAGGTTCTATTGGCATCATATTCTGTTGACCAGGAACCGTCACTGTAATAATAATCACCTACTTTGGCCGGTGTCGCTATGATATGCGCGTCGGTTCTGCTGATTGTAATCGGATAAGTGTATTGCTGTCCTGCCTCCCACGTTGTTGCGGGCATGTTTATTATATAAGGTTTTCCATCTATGGTAAGTTCTAATGTAAGTTCACCTGCATTGCTTAAGGTTCTGGGTATTACTAACATATCTACCTTTTGTTCGGTCTCGGAATTGAGAGTCAGGTTTGTATTTATTTTGATAGCACCTCTATGATAATTGTAGCCGGAATCTTTGGCCACTCCATCTTTCAGATAGATGTAACCCATATAAAAAAGATTATTTGATGGAGAACGTAAAGCGACGCTACTAAGCAGGCCTTGTCCTTGATCCGAAGTTGCACGCTTAATGATAAATGTTAAACGCGACAAAACATGTCGGAAGTGGATATTGGCATTTGGAGAGTTTATATCGGCTACTCCTTCCGCTTGGCCGAATAAATAATCTATTTGCCCTTTATCTCCGTTTTGTCTCAAATCAAAATAGAGAAAATCTCCTGAGATATAAGGATAGTTTTCTTCAATACTATTATTGCAATAAGGATAATAGGCATAGACGGTTGCTGGCGATTCGGTTAAACTAACAGGCTTGTCCATTTGCCATTGCTTATTGAAAGTAGCTTTAATATTAGAAGTACCGTCTGCATATTCCTTACCGGTGCTGTTTGAAACAAAAACTCCTATTTCATCGCCCGTACTGAAAGACGACGATTCTAATACTGAACGAGTAGTGATTTCCGTTGATATTTGCAAAAGATTGCTCCCGAAAGTTTGTTCTATTTCTCCATTATCTGTACAAGATGAAATAACCATTACTCCTGCGCACAATAGTAATAAATATATATTTTTCATATTATTTCTTTTAATATTATCATTCCATTACGGGGCGGACGGTATATCCTTCAGAGAGACCTTTATTTTCATCTCCATCCGTAGCTAACGAGTGACCGTCTTCTCTTATCCACAATTCCATTACACCGTATCCTGGCTCGTAAGAACCAGACATATAATAACCACTCTCGCCAAATATAGAGACAGACGGTTGGCTGGCTGCCGGTATAAATATACTATTACCGTTCTCTGCTGTTACTTGATAACCTTTTATTGTGCCTATAGTGGTCCAGCTCCATATGCATTTATTTATTAATTCCAGAAATTCACTGCGTGTTGGCAGACGCCATTGTCCTTGCCATTTAGCTTTAGCTATGTCGTACTTTGTTCCAGAAATATTACTAGGAGGATTATTCGTAAATTTGGCGGAAGTCATTTCACCTGTCGGATCTCCCCAAATGTAATAATCACCATATCCTTCAGGAGAAGAGGCACCCATGTTCCAGCTTGCCCATTTCACGCTTAATCCTAAATCAATAGCTTCGGCTATTGCATAGTTTCCATCTCCTACATTCAGTCCTCCTTGTTCATTATTCTTCCACTGTGTAATTTCTGCCTGACTAACTTCAAGGTTCCCTTTCTTTATCGTCACTGTATACGTATATTGCTGTCCCGCCTGCCAGTTCGTCACCGGTACGGCTGCGGAAAGCCCGTTCTCAAAACTGCTTATATCGTCACTCATATTCAGTAGAACTTTTTTCCCTTCTGTATTTCCCGGAATAACAAGGAAATCGGCAATAATTTCATTGTCAGAATTTTCAAGTACATAATCAGAAGGTTTGGCAGTAAGATTGGCGGTTCCTGTAGGATCAAGAATGGTGCCACCATCTAAAATATTTAAATAAGCACTTTTATCTACATTCAGGAGGTTGATATAAGGGAATTTATAAGTATTCTCATTATCCGTTGCCTTTTTAATTCTCATAGTCACACGTGCCATAGCATGTTTGAAGTATATAGTTGCCTTAGGCTGAGTATCTTTGACATACGTCAGCTTGAAATCATTGTCGGCACTATAACCATATAGGTAGTCCGTTTGAGTAGTAACATCGACCGGCATTTCCAAGAGATATTCAATGTTTGAATAGTTAGCGTTATATGGATAGTATGCATATACAGGGACGTCAACATTCGTAGGTAGATACACACTTTTATTAAGAGTACTTACCCCTTTGGAATAATTGACGCAAACATTCATTCCACCGTCAATGACCTCTCTTTCTTTACCATACATGGCAAAGATACCATATTGACATTCTTCTGGTAGCGTGCTTCCTTCAATGATGCTACGAGTAGTCTGTACGCTGCCTGTCTGTATCTCCAATGGCACTTGTTTGCTGGCAGTTATAGTTTCATTTTCATTATTACAAGACGCAACGGACAGTACCCCACCTATCATTGTTGCTAGGTAAAATATAGCTTGAATATTTTTCATTATCTTTTATTTTTTAGTCGTTAATTGTTATATCTCCACCCTTATTGTTATTCCAGTCTTCTACAACTACATCACCGATAGTAATATGTGCTTCATCGTAAGTGATTGGATAAGTATATTGGTGTCCTGCTTCCCAGCGGGCTTGAGGAAGATTCACAGATAATTCATGCCCGTTTTCAGTCTTCAGAGTCAATAAAGCAGCTTCATTGCTAAATTCGGCGGGGAACATCAAAACTTCAATGTCTTTTGCTACATCAGTCGGATGAAAATTAGTTGAACGTGTTATGGGTAACTCATAAGTGAAATTTTCGAAGTTACCTGTATAAATGTTCAGGTATCCGTAAGTAGGTATTCCGCTTGCTTCATTTCGATTGGCTAGCATAAAGTCTGTGATAATCGTAGTTTCCAGTACATTGGCTGTACCTGTTATGGAAAATATTACACGTGCCATAGTATGTTGCATCTGAATAGAGGCATCCGGTGTCTGTTCGTTCAATGTGTTGCTTGTACCCCATAATACATCTTCATCATATTTATAGGTTCCAAAAGGAATCATATATTCTTCAGAATTTCCTTTTTGATAAGGAAAGTAAGCGCACATTTTTAAGTTGGTATTTGCAGGAAAGATTTCTTGAGGAAGCTTCCAACCTATTTTTCCGTCGATAACGTTTTTCTCCACGTACATATTTCCATGTCCTTGATAAATGGAGGGAGAGGCTGTATAAAAGAGATAAGTCCCCAACATATCAGGATTGTATTCTTCCTGACTACCATCCCATGAAGTGGAGGTTACGGAAATCAGTCGGATAGAACTGAGTGTTGTGAAAGATTTCACCTCTCCGCGTACTTCATTATTCTTACCATCCGTAGTGCTACGGAGTGCAGCCATATAATAATAAGTAGTATTAGGTATCAGGTCCTTTATGTAATTGCTTTCGCTCTCCCAAACATCATTCATATCGGGTGAGGTAGAAAGAATATATACGAGCGAGCAATCAGCTTTTCCATTTTCTGATTTGAATGAAAGAAGGGCGCTGGTTGCTGTAATCTCTGTTGCCTCTCCCGTTTCTATTGTAGGGATATTATTGATGGGAGTATCCAATTCCTGACAACTGGTCAGCATTGCACATACTCCCAATGCTATTACTAATATAGATTGTATTTTTTTCATATTTTCCTGTTTATAAATTAAAAGTACATACCGATACCAAAGTTTCCTACACGATCTTTGAAGTTGTTTGAATCATTATTCAGCATTACGCCTCCATTGATGAAGAACTTCTTTACTTTCAGCATAAGACCACACTCAATGACAGCTCCGTAATAGCAGTCTGGTTCATACTTCACATAACTTCCGTCGAATGTTTCCCAGGCGACTTTGCGATTAGAGTAGCCTGCACCTACATATACATGAACAGGACTCCATAAACGGGCGATAAAACCAGCTGTTGCATTCCAATAACTTTGCTTTATTTTGCCTGTCAGCCAATGAGCATAGTAGTCTTCCGCTTCCATTGAACCGTCCGTATCAGGTACTTTACTATATACCCCTTTCACATACCAACCAATCTTTTTCACTCTTCCCAGCATCAAACCAAAAGAAGGTTTAATATCTTCACAATCAGGTAAGGCTGTCTGCGCGCCTATCAGCCACTGGTATTTATCGGGTTTTTCCCGCCACCAGTTGCTGTCAGACATTTTTATAAGCATATTCGGTTTTACCTTCTGCTCCTTCGACTGCATACCCACATAATAGACTTTCACCTTCTGTGCAGGTATTTTTGTTTCCAGCGTAAACGTACCATCCAGTTCTGTGATAGTCGATTCAGTGCCTCCCTTGATTTCAACTTTAGCTCCTGGGATAGGGTTACCTTTCTTATCTGTAACAGTTCCGCTCACCGTGTTCTGTGCAGACAGGTAGAGGCTGCCCAGCAAGAGGAAGAAGCCCAGTAATAGTAATTTCTTCATTTGTTTTTTTATTTAAAGTTTATATGTTCATTGATTTATTCAAACTTTGCAGGTGATTTGCCATTTTGAAAGATCCTTGTTATGGTTTCAACTTCAACTCTTTCCAGCTGCTGCTCAGCGTTGCAGAAGGAGACACGGTAGGAGTCTGCACCTTGCGATTTACTACCACTGACTGCTGCTTTACTTTCTCCGTCAGATAATCACCCAAGTCTTTCAAAGTTGCATTTCCTTTACTTTCCTGTAATTTCTTCAGCAGGAAATAAGTGAAAAGTCCATGTCCTTTGTCTTTATAAGGGAAAGCAGTCTCGTCACCGGAAGCAGCACTGAAAATAACCATATTACCTTTCGGATCTTCCTGTTTGGCTTTTAGTGCTACGCCACGGGCTGAAGCAAGCATACCTCCGTCACGCTGGGCACCACTAAAACAGGCATCCAGAAATACAACTACATAATTGGCATTCAATCCACCCAATTCGCTATAAAGTTTATTAAGAGAATAACAGCCTTCAGTCTGCTGACCGTCGGCATCTATGGGGAGCAGAAACGCATCTTTGGTGGCTTCGTTGGGAATACCATGTCCGGCATAATAGAATATCACCTTGATTTGTCCGGAGTATGCGTTGGATATATCCTTGATGTCGCGCATGGCACGTAGCATGGTTCCGTAAGAGGCATCCGGATAAAAACGAATATTATCCTTAGGCATTCCTAATGTCTTTTCGCAATAACGGCTGAAAGTTTCTCCATCGTTCAAAGCCATCGGTACTTTAGAAACCATAGTGTAGTTTTCATTCGAAATGATTACAGCAAAAGTCTTATCATTATTGGTGCGTACTTCCGGTATGTTGATATCTACATCCGAACTTCCTACTTTGATTTCATTTTTCTGTACTCTTGAAACAGGAGTTTCCGAAGTACCTGCCTGTGCCAGCGAACCATAATCTATAGCATCAAAACGTACATCTACCGTAGTTGCCGCATAGTTTACAGCCTCTTTATTATCATATCTGTAAGTATTGCCGGTAGGTGTTACAAAAGTCAGACTTGCCAGTGCCAGCTGTCCGTTGTTGATACAAAACTGAGGTTCCTTGAACTGCATACCTTTCCAACTACTCTCGAAAATCCGCGCTTCATTATTTTCACGCGGAACGGGTACAATCAGTTCACCGAATTTTGACTCTATCAGGAAAGCCCGATTGTCAGCATCATAGGGTTTCAGTTGCATATCGCTGAAGCGGATACCTTGCGTATAGGTGCTGATATATTTCTTTTCGGCTTCTGCCAGCAACTCTTTCACTTTAGTATCCCGCGTAGCCTCTGTCACGCGTGCCTTATATTCGTCTACGGTTTCATAGGGATCTTTGGCCTGCCAAGCTTTTATCTTTTCTTCCACATAGCTTTGGGCAAATTTAGGATATTCGGGTATTTCCTCAGCATTTGTTGAGGGAGTGGCAAAAAGTTGCGTGTTGTAGTTCGTTGCGGTTGCAGATGCCGGGACAGATTTATTATCATCAGAGAAAGCCATTAATGAAGGTATGGATGAGGCTGATACGGCATTTCCACCCAGAGAAGATATCTTATTGTTCAAGCTGTTCAGCTCGCTTGTTTTGCCTAAGCAATAATAAGCGGTGGCCAATGCTTCCATATATTTCAAGGAAGTAGGATCTGAACTTAGAACATCTTTGAAAATGGATACAGCGGCGGAAAAGTATTCTTCGGATTGCTTGCTTAGCTTCTTGGCTGCCGATGGATTTTTCTCCATGGCACTTTTGTTGTTGAACAGCACACCTAGATTATAATAATTCAATCCGAGATGTTTGTAGATTTCCAGGCTGCGTGGGTTCGCATTTCGTAAGATGGTGTATGTTTGTAGCGCTTTCTGGTATTCCTGCGTGTCTTCGTACAATTTTCCCTGAATATTGAGTAGAGTAGTGTCATCGGGCTTTATTGCCAATGCCTTGGAAACATACTTCTGTAATCCCTCATTGTCTTTGAGGTCTATGCAACAGTTGATTCCCATGGATAAAAGATTGAAATCCGAAGGATAATTGTTCACTGCTTCGTCGAGCACTGTTTTGGCTAATGCATAGTTCTTGATATTTGTACATGCTTTTGCCATGTAAGTGAACACGTCTTTCCGGTTTTTCTGTTCTCCTGTTCTCAGGTATTCCTGAAAATAAACAATAGCTTTTTCATAGTCCTTTATGTTGAAGGTACCTGATGCTGCAAAGTAGACCATTGTCGGGTAATAGTTGTCTTTAGGAAAGGTTTCTGTTCTGAAAGCCTCCATCAACGGTACGTCAATATAGGCTTGTGCCAGCAATAATGCATTTTGTTGGCTACCTTTTTGTGAGTTATAGATGGCTCCTTGTTGTAAATACGGATAAATGTCCCGCAATGCACTCTTTGCCTGATCATAAGACGGATTACCAGGCTTTAAGGAACTCAATACGGCTACATACTCTTTGTAACAGCTATATAAAGTTGAATAAAGAGTACCTTTGTCTCCATTTTCATTATTCAGTCGGACAAACGTCTTGTATTCCTCATTTGCTTTATCAACGGACTGTGCCTGTACCGGCTGACAAAGCATTCCGGAACAGACCCATAAACCGACTATTAATAACTGCTTTTTCATTGTATCTTAATAGAGATTGATTAAAATGCATCTACAAAAGTGAATGCTACACTGATTCTTCTGTACTCGCTGCCTTTCTCTTTGGTTACCTCGATGTAATAGTTGTAATCGGAGTTCATTTCAGAAAAAGCAGGAATGTTTTTCAGGATATAATCTTTCACGCCTACTGCACGCAGGAAAGCGAGCTGATCGTTCTGGGTAACTCCGCTTTCTTTAGTTACTGTGATGTTGGACAAATCATTATCTTTGTATACGGGCTCATTCGTATATTCTCCGTAACATCCGTCATAGGTTATTTTTCCGTTAATAGGACTTGCATCTGCCATACCGGTAATTTTTACCCTTAGTTTTTTGCCCGCATGTACGTATTGTGCAAAGTCTTTTTCGAAAGCTGTTTTCATGATGGCAAGCATGGACATCGCAGCACCGGATTGGGTAGTGATGTATTTTCCCGGTCCGAAGTCCTCTTTAGCCGAAAATCCTTGTTCCACTTCATAAGAGAAATTGATGTTGTAGTTCATAATTTTCTTTCCGTCAGCGTCTATTTCGGAAACAATGACTGCATCGACGGAAATCTTTGTATGGTCGGATATCGTGTTCTGCTGTTTTGCCATGCTCATGATGTTTTCCTTGATTTCTTGCAGTTTGATTTCGTCCATATTCGATTGCTGAACCAGGTTGAGGGGAATGAAGTTATCGTCGGACTTCATGTAATCGAATGATTCACGATCCAGATTATCGTATTTATAAGTTTTGCCGGAAGCTTTGTTATACACATCGGCATAGATAAGTTCAAATTTATCATTCTTTGTAAGTCCGTATACAGCGTTGCGGAATTCCAGATCACCGGGATTCATAAAGTCGGATACCTCATCTGCAGGAATGTTTAGGTAGATGGTGGGCATGGTATTGAAGTCTACAGCCAGCATGTTAGAATTCGGATTATAATTCCCTAATGTAACCTCTGATTTTTCTACCAGATTGTCGGCCATGCGGGTAGCGATTTCCTGCTCAAACAGTCGCATCTGTTGTGCGCGTGTCTCATCATTTACACGGAGATTATATTCTTCCAGAGTTTCACCAGGCATCATTTTCATCCAAGTGTTCATGCGGTCACTTAATTCGTCGTTCATCAGTTTACTGTAGTTGGGGGATAATTTGCTCATCAGCTCGTACGTGATGGAGTTTACCGTGTTGTACGCAAGGAAAATCTCCCCTTTACCGTTTTTCAGAAAACGGGCATCCGTGATGCCTCCTTCTGCATTGTCGATGTATTCGCGGTCCTTTTCGTCCATCAGGTTCAGGATGGAAATACGTTTGTCTCCGGTGACGATAGCTATATATTTGCCTTCCGGATGGAAATAGCAATAGCGTGCAGTTCCCATCGCATCGTAGCTTTGCAGAATGAAGAATGTACGGGTGTCGTAAGTCGTCAGTTTACCGTCAGCTGTGAGTATTGCCAATAGATTGTTGTCACTGGAAAAAGTAAAACAATTGATTTTCTCATCCGTTGAAATGCTTTTGCGTAATTCTTTGGACTGGAGATTCCAGATATTCAGAGTTGTACCATTGGATGCCGCAATGAAGAAATTATTGTTGCTGATGGCTATGTTTTCAGCTACAAAAGGTATTTCCATTTTGTATTGTAATTCGTACTGCCGGGTATCGAAGAAAAACAGTTCTTTGTTATTGCCGGATATGACGAGGCTTTTAGCATCCGGAGCGTAGCACAAAGATACGGGAGCTATGTCTTCATCGAACTCATGCGTTACTTTGTTAGCTGCCCATAAATCGTATACCGTTACATTACTCTTTTTACCTTTGGCATGTACAATGGCAAACGAAGATCCTGCCGGATTAATCTTCAAGACAGATATGATACCCGAATTGCTCAATACGGAATTGCGTAGATTATAAGTCTTTTTATCATTGTAGTAATACGTTGAAAACAAGTAATTATCTATCCCTACAGGAGATACTTTCTGTGGATAAACATATTTTTGTTTTTCATCGTTGTTCGTTGTTTGAGCGAATAATTGTGGAAAACATAGACTGCAAAGTAAAAATAGAATAAAGTTTCTCATGTTTTATAACCTTTGCTCTACTTAGTCCCAACAGTAGATGTTAGTACTTACTGAAAGGCGTGGAACTACTTCAATTTCTGCTTATTCCTTGACTGTTCATGCTGGCTTATCCGGAACAGATATAAATTGAAAACGCCTTCTTTTCTGTCAAGCAAATTTAAACTAATATAAGTGAACAGAAAAGAGGGCTTGTAAAAGAATCTGCTTAGATTTAAAACAACGACGCTTAACTGGTTGAAAAAAATGTTTATGTGGTCTGTTTTTTACAAAAAATTCAGTGCTTCTTTTATTTTACTATAATGTCGTCTGCTTGCTGAAATCTCTAGATGACTGAATGGTGCATAAAGAATGCAGCGTAGTGTATTATTCTCTACAGATGAGAGATAGTCAATGTTCAGGATACAGTCTGTGTTTACCCGTATGAAAGAAGGACAAAAATTCAGTATATCTTTGGCTTTAGTGCTTAGTCGTAGTCTGTATTGTTCCATATTGGTCAAAGTCATTTGCCAACAGCGGGTATCCTCCGAATATTGAAAATACAGGATTTCTGACCGACGTAGCAACAACAGCCGGCTAATGGTTTGTACGGCAAACTTGCAGTCGTTGCTTAACAATTGGCGCATAGCCTGATCGAAGTTGATGGGGTTATTCGTTTTCTCTCTCTTTATTCTTTCTACAATTTGTTTAAGTTCATTTGTCTGGTATGGTTTTAATAAATAGTCGAAAGCAGAAGCACGCAGTGCATCCAGCATATATTTATCAAAGGCGCTGTAAAATATGACACGCATGTTATTACGTACATACGGGCGTATTTCCTGCAATAGTTCAATACCATTTATATAAGGCATTTCCACATCCAGAAATAACAAGTCAGGCTGGTATTGTATAATACTTTTCTTGGCTTTTTGTGAAGAGGTGATCGTATCCAGAATTTCTATTTCCGGATAAGCTTTCAAATCTTCTTCCAGATTGTGGATAGAGTTGATTTCATCATCAACGATAATTGTTTTAATCGTATTTGTCATTATTTTAGATATTGAATTGATAATTGAACGGAATGGTAATTGTCACTAAAGTGCCATGCTGAGACGGATCGGATATACCTATATTCCGGATATCAAATATGATTTTCTCAGTATTTTTGCTGTTTAACAGTTCAATGGTACGGAATAACACTTTCAGTCCGTTTCCGGTGCTCCGTTTTGAATTGGAATGTTTTCCCGGATCATATCCGCTACCATTATCCCGGATAGATATGGAAAGATTTCTGTCTTCTTTCGAAATATGTATGGAGAGTGTATTTGTCTGCTCATCATTGTCTTCGAATGCGTATTTCAGTGCATTCTCCACGGGAATTTGTATACTCATGGACGGAATAAGGGTTTGTAGGGGAACTTGTTCGGTAATTTCCCATTCAATGTGTATTGTATTTGGGGTGGTTTCCTTACGAAGAGCAATATAGTTCTTTACCAATTCTATTTCTTCCTGAAGCTCTACTGCCATTTTTTCGGATGCCAGCAGGTTTCCCCGCAGCACTTGTATCAGCAGTTGCAACGGATGTGCCAGTTCGGAGTATTGTTTGAATGTGGGCATCACTGTATTCAATACATTAAACATATAGTGCGGAGATATACGGTTTCTGATGTTTTCCATACGCAGTTGTGTGGCTAATGCCATCTGGCGGTTATATCTTTGTTCATTCTTTCGACGGATATGAATGAAAATCAGTATGGCAAGCAGAACCGATATGATGAGTAATGCCAGGACTAGAATTATAATATTATGCTGTTGCGATAGTTTGATCTGATTATTGGATATGAGTATATCGCGTTTTAACAAGGTGGTATCCTGATTATATCGGTAATCAATTTCATTGATACTGTTGATGCTCCGTACGTTTCTGATAGAGTCGTCATATTGTTCCACGGCTATTTTATACTGGTAGGCTTTTTCAAAGTCTTTCTTCCGGGCATAGTATTCCATTAGACGTTTGTTGTGCAGGTAGATGTATGACGGACCTATACGTAGAGGATTGTAGGGCTTTGAGAGATAATAGTTGGCTGTTGCCAGTTTATCTTCTTGCAATGCCAAGGCTGCTTGAAGACTGTTTATGTAGAAAACCACTTCCTCATTGGCAGTCGGTTCATTCATATAGTACGAACAGGATTTATCCAGATAGTAATGTGCGGAATCTGTTTTTCCGAGTAATGTGAAAATCTCTCCCAAGTTTGCTTCTACCAGGGCGCTCAATGAGGGCTGGCTAAAGTTCTGAACCACTTGGTAGGCTTGCTGGAAATAGGGTAGGGCTTCCGCATACTTCTCTTCGAAGTAAAGGCAATTTCCTTTTGAATTGGCAAATATATATTTTTCATGCTCCAGGCGATGTTCGGGATTCTGTTCTGCCAGGTCGAAATAATGGTGTGCCAGTGGAAAGTTGTGCAGGTTAGCATAGGTTTGTGCCAATCCTAAGTATATACTGAATTTTATATTCGTTGATCCTAGCGAATCGACTACCCAAAGAGCCTTTCTGTAATATTTGGCGGCTTGTGGCAAATCACCTGTCTGGCAATAAGCGTCTGCCAGATTTATGCAAATACTTTGTAATTCTCTGCGGTCGTCGGACTGGTATACTGCATTGTAAGCATGGTGGAGGCAAGCAATGGAAGAATCTTTTTGGTTCACTCCTTGCAGTAGTGTGGAGCGATGGTTCCATGCATTGGCTTTGAGGGCGGAAGTTCCGGGATAACGGTCGCAGAAGTCCAGAACTTTCTGATTAAGGTACAGGGCACTATCAGCATTTCCTTGCAGATAAAAGCATAATCCTACGAACAGATCCAATTTGTAAAATTCCGTGCTGTCGGTCAAGCCTTTTTGTGCTTTTTTGAATTCATCTTTCATCTTGACAGGATAAGTATATATCGAGTCATATCGGCTGATTAATAATAAATCGATAGCGGTTGGCTTCGGCATTTTATTGACCTCTTTACGTTGTGAGGTGCATGATAGTAAAACAAGTAAAAATATACAGATGTATATGATTCTTTTATTGTAAATGCTTATTCTCATGATGTTGTTGTGTTATAGCTTTTCGGGAACAAATATAATCTTTTTTAGGATTTAAGTGAGATTTTCTTAAATCAGAAACAGTTGCACTTGCTGGTTTCTATGCTTATCTGGTGGAAAAGTAAGCTTATCTGGTTTTTAATTACGTTCGTTTTTTTTAAGGATATAACAGATTATTATGTGGTAACCTGTAATGGAAGGCAGTTTTTGGTCTAAACCTCTTTCGGTTGGTATCAAGTTTGCATTTTCTTCGTTTCTATAGAGAGATGAAAAAAGCGAAGCTGGTACGAGGAGGGTATAAGGAAGGTACGAACCGGGAACGATGGGGATGTTTCTGGTCTGTTTGTCGGTAAGAAGATTGCGTAAAAGCTTTTTGAATCTCACCACAGATTACACAGATGCACACAAATTAAAAGTCAAAAGCTGATTTATTAATCTGTGTGCATCTGTGTAATCTGTAGTGAAGTAGAATTTATCTTTTTGGGAAATCAGTTATAGCGTATCTAAACTTATTGGTTTAGCAATTCTTTCGCCCTTTCCAATGCTACATTAATGTTCGGGCAGATATTCTTCTCGCCCAACAGTTCGTAGAAGCCGGATTTTTCCAATGCTTTGTGCACTTTTTCATTCACGCCGGAAAGTACGATAGTGGTTTTTTCGCGTTGCGCCATCTGGCAGAGGCTAGTCAGGTTGTGGATACCTGTTGAATCGATGAAGGGTACTTTCCTCATACGTATAATGCGCACTTTGGGACGGTCTCCCAGTCTGGACATGATTTCCTCGAACTTAGTAGCAATACCGAAGAAGTAAGGGCCATTTATCTCATACACTTCCACGCCCTTGGGAATGGACAGGTTTTCTTCATCTTCTTTGCTGTTAGATTCTTCATTCAGATTAATCTCATCTTTGATAACAGAAATTTCAGTGGTTTCCATCACACGATGCATGAAAAGTACACAAGCTATGACAAGACCCACTTCAATAGCAATGGTTAAGTCGAAAATAACTGTCAGGAAGAAGGTAATCAGCAATACGGTGACGTCTGATTTCGGATTCTTCAGTAGTGCCTTGAATGTGCGCCAGCCACTCATGTTATAGGAAACAATCACCAGCACACCTGCCAGACAAGCCATCGGAATGTATTGTGCCAGAGGCATCAGGAACAGAAGAATAAGTAATAGTACCACTGCATGTACCATACCTGCAACAGGGGTTTTACCACCATTGTTTATATTAGCCATTGTACGTGCAATGGCACCGGTGGCAGGAATACCGCCAAACAGGGGCGTTATTAGGTTGGCAGCTCCTTGTGCTATCAATTCCGTATTGGAATCATGCTTATCGCCGATAACACCATCCGCTACCGTAGCGGAAAGCAGCGATTCGATGGCTCCTAATACCGCAATGGTAATGGCTACAGGAAATAAGTCCTGAATAGCCTCCCAGTTTAGTGAAGGCATTACTGCATCCGGCAGTTCCGCCTTGATACTGAAGCGGTCGCCAATGGTATCTATACAATTGATTCCAGCATAAGTTTTCATCAGATATACCGCTACCGTTATTACAATAATAGCAATCAGCGATCCCGGTATCTTCTTTGAGAATTTCGGGGTTATGGCGATAATTGCAATACTTACGATGCTGACAATTGTATTCCACCAGTTGATAGTATCGAAATGCTGGAAATAGATCATCCATTTCCCGACAAAATCTCCGGGAACCTTTTCACCACCGAAATTAAGTCCGAAGATATCGGCTATCTGCGTGGTGAAGATAGTGACGGCAATACCACTGGTAAATCCCACGATAATAGGATAGGGGATAAACTTGATTACAGCACCCAGCTTGAATATCCCTAACAGAATAAGAATGACTCCTGCCATCAGCGTGGCAACAATCAGTCCTGCTTCTCCATATTGCTGGATGATGCCATAGATAATGACGATAAAAGCTCCCGTGGGACCACCGATCTGTACTTTGCTACCTCCCAACATGGAGATAATGAATCCGGCAATGATTGCCGTGATAATACCTTTTTCGGGTGATACACCGGATGCAATACCGAATGCAATGGCAAGCGGGAGAGCGACGATACCTACTATGATACCGGCCATCAGGTCTGCCATGAATAATTCTTTCGAGTAGTTCTTCAAAGCCGTGAATAGCTTTGGTCTGAATTCGAACGCTTTCATAGATAATCTGTACTTTTTGTGAAACGAGGTGCAAAATTAGACAAAATAATGCATATATTGGTTGATTGCTTTCAAATATATTATATTTGCAGCAGCTAACTGTAATATTATGAAATCACGACTGCTTATATTCTTTCTTTTTCTTTCTATTTTTAATATATATGCTTCGGATGTGAAGTTTTATAATATTAATGCGATGTATGGAATTTCCATGCGGGAAATGGCTTCTGTTTGTAAAGATGGGAATGGTTTTATCTGGGCTTCCTCTAAAACGGGTATATTGAGAATTACGGAAAGTGATTATCGCATTTATCAGCTTCCTTATAAAACAGCCAATATCATAAATGTCAAATTGGCCTATAATAATTCATTTTTAATAGCATATACGAATAATGGGCAATTTTTTCATTATAATGAACTGTATGACCGGTTTGATTTATTTCTGGATCTTAGAATATCTTTCAATAATACTTTTTTAAGTGTAGGTAAAGTTGTTATTGATGATGAACAGGCTCTCTGGATTCCTACGTCCGGGGGATTGTGCAAATATAAAAATGGAATATTTACCCAAATAGGTGAGGCGCCAATTCGAACACAGTGCATAACGTCTTATGATCAGACACATCTGCTTGTAGCCAGTCAAGACAGTATTAGATTATTAAATACAAATACGTTGAAACAAAAAAGTATATGTGGAATAGAAGATATGTTTCAGATAAATACTCTTTTTTATGATCATAAAAGAGAGGTTGTATGGATAGGAACTTCCACTGATGGTCTTTTCTATCTGGACATGAAAAAGAAAACGTTATTGCCATTTTCTAATTTCCCAAAGCAACCTATCGCAGTGATAACGGAAAGTTCGGATTCAACATTGTTAGTCGGAATCGACGGGCAGGGAGTATGGGAATTGGATAAGGATAAAAAAACGGTTCTGAATATTTTGAAAGAAGATATTGATAATCCTTTCTCTCTTCGTGGAGATGGGGTTTATGACATCTTTTGCGACGGTCAGCAGAGGGTGTGGGTCACTACCTATACTGGTGGGCTTTCTTTCTTCGACTGGAAATCTCCCTTAATTAATCAAATTACCCATCAGGTTAATAATCCGAATTCTTTAGGGAATGATAATGTAAACAAGATATTGGAAGATAGCAAAGGGGATATCTGGTTTGCTACAAATAATGGGATAAGCAGGTGGAGAGTCGCCACTAATGAATGGGATACTTATTATCAGAATAAACAGGAACAGGCACAGGTTTTTCTGGCTTTATGTGAAGATGACGAAGGAAATATCTGGGCAGGTTCGTTCTCATCCGGGTTTTATGTTTTAGATCGGAATACCGGAAAAGAATTGGTTCATTATCCGCGGAATACATCGGAACTGAAATCTGACGGTAAATTCATAATGAATATATATAAGGACAGTGAGGGTGATATCTGGATTGGAGGTATCCAAGATGTAATATGTTATTTAACAAAAGAAAAGCGTTTTCATACGTATGGTGCACAGCCCATGCGTACGTTTATGGAGTTTTCTCCGGGAAAAATGCTGTTGGCCTGTACTTATTCTGTGCTTTTGCTAGACAAGGAAACAGGGAAAATCACTTTCTTACCGGAATGTCTTGCACAGGATATTTTAGTAATGGGAGATGATATTTGGGTGGCTACTTCCGGAGACGGATTGCTGCACCATAACTACACGACTCGTGAAACTCATAAAATAACAGTGGAATCCGGATTGCCATCTAACTATGTGAATAGTGTCATGTATGATAATGGATATTTATGGTTAGGAACGGAAAATGGATTGTGCCGCTATAATCCTGCCGACAGCACGGTGCATGCTTATTATTCTACTTTAGCTCTCTCCAGTGCTTCATTCAATGTGAATGCCAGCTGCAAATTACGTAATGGCGAATTGATGTGGGGTACAAATAATGGGGCGGTAATGTTTAACCCCGATAAATTATATCATACCCAGCTCAACGGGGAGATTTATTTCCAGAATATCACTATTTCCGGCAGTTCTATCAGAGAAAATCAAGATTTGTTGCGTGGAATTCCGGTGAATAAGCAAACAGATATTTCATTCAAATATGATCAGAATACTTTGACGCTTGAGGTATTGCCTATTGGCGTTTCTTCCAAAGAAATAAAATTTTCATGGAAAATGGAAGGGCTTGATACAGAATGGTCACATCCTTCCAATCAGCAGATAATCACTTATACCAATATTCCTAATGGGAATTTCCGGCTTAAAGTAAGAATGTACAATAATTCACTTTCTCAGATAGTCGATGAACGTACATTGGACATACACGTTATTCCGCTTTACTGGCAGACGTGGTGGTTCCGTCTGGTGGTATTCATTATTATAATGAGCATTACATTCTTTGTGCTTAAATTCTATATAAACCGTTTGAAACAGCGTCATGCTGAAGATAAAATCCGTTTTTTCACAAATACGGCTCATGATCTTCGTACATCGATAACGTTGATAAACGCGCCTATTCAGGAATTGAATAAAGAGAAAGAATTATCAGACAAAGGGCATTATTATCTGAATCTGGCTACGGAACAGTCTGAACGTTTATCTAATGTTGCAACCCAACTCTTGGATTTTCAGAAAGTGGATATGGGGAAAGGACAACTGTTTCTGGTAATGGTTGATATTGTTAAATTGGTGTACAGGCGGAAAACAATGTTCAAGTCTACGGCGGGAAAAAAGAATGTTATATTGGAGTTTGTCTCTAACAGGGAATCTTATATGTCAGCTGTCGATGAATTGAAAATAGAGAAAGTGGTTGATAACTTGATATCTAATGCGATAAAGTATTCTCATACGAATGGTAGGGTGGAACTTACATTGAATTGTAATGAGTACTATTGGAGCTTGGAGGTAAGAGATTATGGATTGGGTATCTCGGATAATGCTCAGAAGAAGCTGTTCAAAGAGTTTTATAGGGGAGATAATAAGGTTAATTCACGCATGGTAGGTTCCGGGATAGGCCTGTTGTTGGTGAAGAATTACGTTTTGATGCATGAGGGAAAAGTCTCACTTGAAAGTAAGGAGAATGAAGGTTCTTTATTCAAAATAAACATCCCTTATAAAGAAGTGGTTGAGGTTGCACCTGCTGAACATGAAGAGCCGGGGAATATCACATCTGCTGATGGTCCGTCTGATCAATCGGAATGTAAAAGGGAAGATGATAAGTCCGAAAAGAAGAAATCTATATTAATCGTAGATGATAATAAAGATTTGCGGAACTTCCTGAAGTGTTCTTTTGAAAATCAATATAACATCTTAGAGGCTGGCAATGGCAATGAAGCATGGGAATTACTTCAAAAGGAATCTCCAGAATTGATTATTTCGGATGTGATGATGCCTGATATGGATGGCTTTGAGTTATGTAAATTGATCAAATCTACTTTTGAAACTTCGCATATTCCGGTGATTCTGCTAACTTCACTTTGTGATAAAAGTGACCAGTTGGAAGGTTTAGGTTTGGGAGCAGAAGATTATGTCACAAAGCCTTTCGATATATCACTTTTGGAGCAACGAATAAAGTCCCTTATGCGGAACCGAGAGATCGTCAGAGAGAAAGCTTTGAAATTGATAAAGTCGGATAGTGATGAGCAACAGGTTATTTTGAACAATGAGCTTAACGATCATTTTGTGAAAAAAGCAGTGGAAGTGATCCATAATAATATGCAAAATCTAGATTTTGATAAGGAAAGCTTTGCTATGGAAATGCATGTGAGCGGTTCGTTATTGTATAAAAAAATAAAAGCACTGACAGGTCAATCACCTATTGACTTTATTAAATCCATTCGTTTAAACCGGGCTTTGGAATTACTCCAATCTCATAAGTACACTATCACGGAAGTTAGCGAACTTTGTGGTTATTCCAGTATCAGTTACTTTAGTACGGTGTTTAAAAAGTACTTTGGCAAGTCTCCTACAGAGGTCTAATTTACTTCTTTTTCCCGTTTTTTATCGTTTGTAGTATAGATTATCTAATATCTAAAATTATATATCTAATATCTAAAAGTGTATTGGGTACACTTCTGTAGCTTTGTATATCGATGTACGGAATGTATGTCGATGGAGTTATTGTTATGTTAAATCTAATCAAGTTAATCTTATGAAATGTATGTATGATGATGACGGTTAAGTCAACGATTATGTAAAGACTGTAAAATCAGAGATAACCGTAGCGATGCATATCACTTTCGGTAATCTGTAATGAATTTCATGTGGCTTTGACATTTAAAGGGGGGCTGGTGTCAATGGCTGCCGTTATGAATGAAAAACATAGAACCCCATTACTTATATATTATGAAGAACAACAAGCTTTATTTTGTTTTTCTTTTCTTAAGTATTTTGTTCGCAAGTTGCAATGGCGAAGAAGTAATTGAGAAATGGCCTGAAATAGGCAACTATTATGATTCGAGCAAGCCTATTGAGTTAAAATCCATGTCACCCGACTGGGGAAGAATCAACGATTCTTTTATTATCAAAGGAAACTTTCCGGTTGACACGACCGGAAAAGTCAAAGTTTTCTTTGCCGACAAGGAAGCTGTTATCGTAAACAACAATGGAAATGAACTGTATGGGCTTATCCCCAAGCAGATGCCCGGTTATAACGAGATAATATTGGAAGTGGAGGGTAAAAAGTACACCTCTGACAATGTGAAGTTTAAGTACTATCAGACTCAATCTGTGAAAACAATATTGGGAAAATTTGGTGAAGACGGCTGGACATCGTCAGATGACAGTAAAATAGAAGAATTCCGAATGAATGAGTGTACGGGAATTGTAGCTGTTGCAGGACAAAAGAGTGATAATTTCATTTTCGTTGGAGGAGGATGGGGCGACCGTACCTATTTTGTGTCATTAGAGGATAATGTGGTGATTCGTCTGATTAATATTGGTTATATGGGGGCTGTTGCAGTTGATAGTTCAAGGGAAAAAGTGAGTATCATGCCCCGTAATGGAGGTGCTTTATACACAGCTTCCCGTGCGGATGGATGGGTTTTAAACTCTCTTGGTCTCACAATACCTTTCCAAGGCGATTGCCAGGGGGCATTGGCTTATGCCGAAGATGACCGCTATTTGTATGCAATGTCCGGTGATGGTCTTTATGAAATAGATTTGGAAGATAAAGGTTATACAAAGTTATTTGCTACATCAGATTACCCGGCTTTTGATGGAGTGAACACCGGCCAGTGGAGGCATTATCTGACTTATAGTAAATATGATAAGTGCTTTTTTGCCTCTTATCCTGAGAGTAATGGTATTATGAAGATATGGAAAGATACTTCGGGCGCATGGCAAGTGGAACGCTATGCCGGCTTCCAACCGGGATGGTTGGCTACAGCTTTTGGAGATAGATTGACGGATGCCGTATTGAAAGAACCTTGCGGAATGGCGGTGAATAGTAGCGGTGAACTCTATGTATGTTGCAAAAATAGCCATTGTATTGTGAAAATCAAAGGAAGGCTTGTCTCTTTGGTAGCAGGAGCTCCTGATCAAGCAGGAAGACTAAACGGATTCCCTACGGATGCATTGTTTGATAATCCATTGTGTATTGCTTTGGATTCGGAAGAGAACTTCTTCATTGGTGAAGAATCTTCAAAGGCCATCCGGAAAATGACAATTGAATAAAAGTAGAAATCATATAAAATGAATCAAGATGAAGATTAAACATATATTACTGTTTCTCATGGCATGGGTAAGTTCTATGAGTTTGGCCTATGCGCAACAGACTGTGGTAGCTTCTGGTTCGGTTATGGACGAGAAAGGCGAGCTCTTAATCGGAGTATCGATTTCTGTAAAGGAAGTTCCTTCTATGGGTGCCATTACGGATATTGACGGTCGTTTCAAGATAGGGGGTATCAAAGCCGGGCATACGTTGGTCATATCCTATGTGGGGTATGATCCTCAGGAGATAAAAATGAACAAGAGCAACGAGCGCATGCGCGTAGTGTTGAAGGAGAGTTCGAATGTAATGGACGAGGTTGTGATTACGGCATCGGGTAAGGTACAGAAGAAGATTAATGTGACAGGTGCCATTACCGGAGTTGAGGTGGCTACGCTAAAAACTCCTGCCACTTCCATAAGCAACATGTTGGGCGGACGCGTTCCGGGCATCATTTCCGTTACACGTAGTGGAGAGCCGGGCAAGGATTTCTCCGAGTTCTGGGTGCGTGGTATCAGTACCTTTGGTGCCGGACAGGGAGCTTTGGTGTTGATTGACGGTGTCGAAGGCAACTTGAATACGCTTGATCCCGAAGACATTGAGAGTTTTTCTATCTTGAAGGATGCCTCTTCTACGGCGGTTTACGGTGTACGTGGTGCCAACGGTGTGGTATTGGTAAGTACCAAGAAGGGTAAAGCCGGAAAACTGAATTTGCAGGTAAAGGCAAATGCCGGTATCTCTTATTCTCCTCGAATGCCCAAATATGTACGTGCTGCGGAATATGCGGCACTCGCCAACGAAGCTGCCGTGACACGTGGACGTATTCCTGTCTATTCCGATGTGGATGTGGATTTGTTCAGGAACCACATGGACCCTGATTTTCATCCGGATGTGGATTGGAGGGATGTTATCTTGAGAGATTATACCTGGAACCAGCAATACTTCCTGAGTGCGTCGGGAGGTGGTGAAGTAGCTCGCTATTACATCAGTGCCGGTTTTACGACAAAAGATGCCATCTTTAAACAAGATAAGGGGGTAAACAAATACAATACGAACGTAAACTACAACAAGTTCAATTTCCGTGCTAATGTGGATGTGAATGTCACTTCCACCACTACGCTTTCGCTGAATGAAGAGACTGTGATTGTTACTCAGAATTATCCGGGATATGGAAACGACAGTAAGGTATTGTGGCAGGCACAATCCAATCTGACTCCGGTGACAGTACCGTTGATGTACACCACAGGGCAGGCACCTGGATATGGCACTGATAAATCGAATATTAGTCCGTATGTATTGTTGAATATGACGGGTTATCGCAAGTTCTATTCCAATGATAATAAAATCACGATGCAGCTCAATCAGGATTTGAAGATGATAACTCCCGGACTGAGTATTGCAGGATTGGTCAACATTAATTCGATAGGTGCGAGAACCCAAGTTCGCGAAAAAATGCCGGCCATTTATTATGCTCATGGTTATAAACGTGATGGAACACTCGATTTGGAGAAAATATCTGATGCAGTGGAGCCCTATTATACAAATTGGAATGACACTGAGCGTAGAATTTATTGGGATTTCCGACTGAATTACGACCAGACATTTAATAAGGTACATAAGGTAGGTGCTTTGGTGAAGGCTGAATGGAGCGATTATGAAGCATCGAAATATAATCAATTGCTGACTGCTATTCCTAAACGTTATAATAGTTACTCAAGCCGTTTCTCTTATTCGTATGATGATACTTATATGGCCGAATTTAATATGGGTTACACTGGTTCGGAGGCTTTTGAGAAAGGTAAGAAATTTGGTTGGTTCCCTGCTGTTTCTATAGGTTGGGCTCCCACGCAATATCGCTTCTGGCGTAATAAGGACAATTTTATCAATTATTTCAAAATCAGGGCTTCGTATGGTATAGTAGGTAACGACCGCCTCACTTGGGACGACTCGGTGCGTTTTCCCTATCTTACTTTGATTGGTTACACAGGTTCCGGCAGTTGGAATAACGGTTCCGGTTTGACCGAAATGCAAGTAGGTTCCAGCAACCTGCGCTGGGAAAAGGCCAAGAAAGCTGACATCGGTATTGATGCACGTTTCTTCCATGAACGTTTTGAGATGACAGTCGATTTCTTCCAGGATATACGTTCCGGTATTTATCAGCAACGCCAGAGTGTACCGGAAGAGATGGGACTTCCGTCATTGCCTTGGGCCAATGTGGGTGAAATGAAGAGCTGGGGTATGGATGGACATATCTCATATACGCAACCTTTGGGTGACAATGACAAATACCTGATTGTACGTGCCAACTATACACAGTCCATGAACAAAATCACCAATTTCGAGGAAGACCTTAAGAAATACGATTACCAATCAGCCGTAGGATATCAAAGTGGAGTTAACCGAGGCTTGATAGCTTTGGGCTTGTTTAAAGACCAGGCAGATATAGATAATAGTCCTCGTCAGGATTTTGGCAATTACTTGCCGGGTGACATCAAGTATAAGGATGTCAATGGCGATGGCATTGTCAATTGGGATGATATTGTACCTTTGAAGTATTCTTATGTGCCTCAGATACAGTATGGATTCGCCACAGAGTTTAACTGGAAGAACTTCAATGTAAGTGTCCTGTTCGAGGGAGTAAGCCGCGTGACCTATTTTAAAGGTGGAAATATGTATCAACCATTCTCGGGTAGTACAGTCGGTAATGTGATTACAGATTTTGCCAACCCGGCAAACCGATGGATTTCACGTGAGATCTCAGGCGACCCTGCCACTGAGAATCCGAACGCCAAGTATCCTCGTCTTTATTATGGAGGTAGCAGTAATAATAGTCAATCATCTTCTTTTTGGTTGTCTGATGGTAGTTACTTGCGTCTGAAGAATGTGCAAGTCTCTTATACACTCAAGAACCAATTCCTGAAAAAGTTTGGTCTTCAGAAAGCAGTAATTAGTATGATTGGAGACAATTTGGCAGTTTGGTCTAAAGAGAAGATGCTGGATCCTGCACAGGCAGGAGATAATGGAACAGTCTATCCTGTCCAGCGAGTGTATACTTTACAGCTTAATCTTTCATTCTAATATAACCTGACAATTATGATAAAATTTGGAAATTATAAAAGAGAATTCGGTTTTCTTGGCAGAATAGCCGCAATAACCGTTATTTTGGTTTCAAGCATTATGTTCGGTTCGTGCGAAAAATACTTGGACATTGACCAATATGTGTACGATCAGACCACACTGGACTCCATTTTCCTTTCCCGCTCCAGAACGGAAGAGTATATCAATGGAGCGGCTGCTCTTCTTCCCGATGAATCAATACTTATGAATGGTTGGGGATGGTCTTCTACATTGCCCAGTGGATTGGGCTCAGATGAAGCAATCGTTCCGTTTGTAACGAATGGAAATGCTATACTTTATGATGAAGTGAAAGAAACGAACTCATGGTTTAATCCGTGGCCCGATTGCTATAAAGGAATCCGTAAGGCCAACATCGTATTGGAGAATATATCCAAAAACCAGGAGCTTACCGAGATGGAAATGCGTGATTTCAAGGGAAGGGCTTATTTTCTGCGGGCTTACTTCTATTTCTATTTGGTAAGATTGTACGGGCCTGTGGTTGTACTTCCCGACCGTCCTTTCGATACGGACGAAGATGTAGCGTCAGTTTCATTCGAGCGTTCCACTTACGATGAGTGTGTAGAGAAAATCTGTGCCGACTTTGAAGAAGCAGCTAAATTGCTGCCTGCAAGTCGTATAGATGCATTGCAGTATATACCTACCAAGGGTGCTGCTTTGGCGTTCAAAGCTCGTATGCAGCTCTATGCTGCCAGCCCCCTTTTCAATGGTAACAGTTACTATTCCGATTGGAAAGACTCAGAGGGGAGGAATTTCATTGCCCAGACGGAAGACAAGGTTAAGTGGGGAAAAGCTGCCGCCACGTTCAAGCGGATTATTGATATGAATAAGTATGCCATTCATACTGTATCCAAAATAGTGAATGAAAAGGGTACAGGCACATTGCCTCTTCCCGAGACGGTATCTGATGCCGACTTCCCTGATGGAGCCGGAGGTATAGACCCCTATAAGTCATACAAGACGCTGTTTGATGGTACTTACCAGCCTGAGTTGGTTAAAGAATACATCTATTTTTCAAAAAATAATGGAAACTATATTCTTGTGACACCTTCCAAATTGGGGGGAATATCTTCATTTAGTGTTACTTTAGATATGATTGATGAATACCGGATGGCTGACGGTAGACCGTTTAGTGAAGCTACTCAGGCGGAAAAATCATGGCAGGCAGTGGGACAAGATAAAACATTCTCGTCAGATTATCTTCTTTCCGGAAACAGAGCTCATCGTGATGATGGTCGCGAGCCGCGTTTTTATGCGGCTATTGGTTTCAATGCTTGTATCTGGCCTACAACTTCCCACCGTGACGGTTTGTCAGCAGGTACCAGAAACTATGTTACCGACTATTATTACGGAGGTAGTGCATCTGATATGAATAATAATGATAACAGAACCAGGACCGGATATACCTGCCGGAAATATGTGCATCAGGATGATTGTATCTTTTGGAATGGAGTGGTAAAAGCGAAGACTTATCCGATATTCCGCTATGCCGAAGTATTGTTGGGGTATGTAGAAGCGATGAACGAAATGGAAGGTTCGTATACGGACGAAGATGGGCAGGTGACGGTTACTCGTGATGTGGATCAAATGGTGAAATATTTCAATCAGATTCGTTATCGTGCCGGTCAACCGGGAATCACAACTGCCGATGCAGCCGACCAAAGCAGGATGCGTGAACTAATTAAGCATGAAAGGTTGATTGAGTTTGCTTTCGAAAGTCATCGTTATTGGGATTTGCGCCGTTGGAAAGATGCCTATGACGCTTACAACAAACCCATCAGAGGATTGGATGTAAGTGCTCGCGAATCACAACGCGAACAGTTCTATACAGAAAGAATCTGGAATACAGAAAAAACCATGAAACGTATGTTTTCCAACAAGATGTATCTGTGGCCGCTTGACAGAAATGTGTTGAGAAAGAACGGTAAGTTGGTACAGAACCCAGGATGGAATTAAAATGAAAACAATAAAAGCTGATAATATGAAGAGAATAGCATTTTTTTCGATAACCTTGCTGTTGGCATGTATGGCGGGTTGCGACAATAAAATACCTATGGAAGAGAATTTATGGCCCGAAACGGTTTATCTGGTTGGGGCAAAGGATAAGATTATAAATAGAGATCTGAATATAGGTTATGAAAAAGATACCATATATGCATCGGTTGCCATCAGCGGTTCGCTGCCTACCAAGGAAGATATAACTGTTACTATTGAAGAATTTCCTTCTGGTATTGAAAGTTATAACCAGAAAGAACTTGGTTCGGATGATATAAAGTATCGTACGTTGACAAATGGTATCTATAGTTTTCCGCAAGAAAATGTGGTTGTGAAAAAGGGTGAAACCTATGGCACGTATCCTGTTCACATTGACCCATCCACTTTGCATATAGATTCGCTCTATATGATGGCGTTTAAACTTAGTGGAACATCTCGTTTTGAACTGGCTAAAGAAGATACAGTGGTGCTAATCCGTCTGAATCTGATGAATGACTATTCAGGGCTTTATTATATGGACGGTGTGATTAAGCCTGCTGATAATCCGAAGGATTCCGTTATCTATAAGTCGCCTCGCACGTTGCAAGCTGTAGTCGATGGTAACACTGTACGTATGTATCATCAAAAGAATGAATGGTCGAAAGGTGCTACAGACTACAGACCCGATTATTGCTTTAATATCACCGTAAATCCGGATAATTCAGTAACCTTGAAGTCTTGGGATAAGTTTAACCTTGTCAGTGGTGGCGGTAAGTATTATCCCGAAATGGAAGTGTACGATTTGTGGTATACTTTCAAAGAGGATGGTATGTTGAAGAAAACCCGGGGATTTGTGTATAAAGAGCGTAAGAACGATGATGAAGTACGCAAGATAAATGACTGGATGGAAGAAAATAGAAAGTACGATTATTAAAAGATTCTATTTTAAGGTAAAGTTAGATTGCATTTTTTATTACCATTAGTTTAAGAAGGTGAGGTTGTGTCAAAATGCTGGCACAACCTTTTTTTATGCGCAAAGCCCGGACTTTCCCAAGCCCGGGCTTTGTTATTACCCAAAGTTTATGTAACTTTAGGCATCAGTTTTTTCGTTATGGCAAAG